>SESE01000007.1_pt1 | contig 89363 bp, 75 predicted proteins | sample 3171371 | NCBI WGS metagenome assembly SESE01 (sample SAMN06051881, study PRJNA518727) | freshwater metagenome | biome: subpolar coniferous forest; feature: holomictic lake; material: water; isolation source: holomictic Lake 442, 13 m depth | place: Canada: near Kenora, Ontario | collected... | reverse complement strand
CTTCGCTGGTCGATACCCCGATCGCCGATGCGGAGAAGCCGTTGGAAGTGCTGCGCACCATCCACTCCTTCGACCCGTGCATCGCCTGTGCCATCCACCTGACCGACAAGGACAGCGACACCGCGATTACTGTCAAGGCGGTTTAACAGCGCGTAACATACAAGGGCCGGCAGGTGCCGGCCCTGTTTTTTTATGTCCCGGTCCCTCTGGGCCGGGACGGTATCCCTTGCGGATAGGGCTCCATTCATGCGTGCAGTCGTTCTCGGCATTGGCAACACCATACTCACCGACGAGGCCGCCGGAGTACGCGCCGTCGAAGCGCTGGAGCGGGGCTGGAAGCTGCCTGAGAATGTGATGGCCATCGACGGCGGCACCTCGGGCATGGAGATGATCGAGGATCTTTCCAACCTGGATTTCCTCATCGTCCTTGACGTCGTCAAGACCGGCGCAGCGCCGGGTACGGTGGTGAAGATCGCCGGTGACGAGATTCCGGTGTTCTTTCGCAAGAAATTGTCGCCGCATCAGATAGCGCTGCCCGACGTGCTGGCCAGCCTCGAACTGCTCGACACCATGCCCAAGGAAATCGTCGTGCTGGGTGTCGAACTGATTTCGCTCGAACTGGGTATGGAAATGACGCCGACCGTCGCAGAAAAGGTGCCGGTACTGGCGGCCATGGCGGCGGCTGAACTTGTTGCGCGCGGCTACACGCTTGAGCCCCTGACGGCATCGGTTGCCTGATATGTGCCTGGCCGCTCCCTCCCGCGTCATTGAAGTCCGAGACGGCACGGCGGTTACCGAATGCTTTGGGCAAACGCGTGAAGTCAGCCTGCTGCTGCTGAATGAAGAGGTCAATGTCGGTGACTACCTGCTGATTCAGGCCGGCGGTTTTGCTTTCGAACTGATCGAGTCGGAACGTGCCGAAGAGGCCTTGGCGCTCATGGAAGAACTCATGCAGCAGGGCAGCGATGCCCGCAGTTGGGGCGACAGTCCCGAGGCGACATGAACTTCCGTATCCACGACGTCAGCCCTGCTGATGCAGTGGAGGAGGCGTTTTTCCGGATTCAGCGCGACCAGATGTCCGATGTGCCGATTCTCAACCCCGCGCTTTCCGTGGAAGCCATTGATTTCCAGCGCTGGCAGGGGCATTGGCTGGGCATCGTGGTCACGCCTTGGTGCATGAGCATGCTGCTGGTACCCGGCAGCAGCGAAAACTGGGTCTCCACGGGAGAAAACAAGCGCCGCTTCGTCAGATTTCCCGCGGGTGATTTCGCGTTTCTCGGCAGCGAGGAGATGGAACTCGGCGAGTACCAGAGCTGCCCCCTGTTTTCGCCGATGGGCAAGTTCTCGACGCAATCAGAGGCAACGATGACGGCCCGCGCCTCGATGATCGCCTTGCTCACGGTGCCGCAAGCCCAGACTGACAAAGCCAAGACAGAGAAGTCGGCGAACGCACCCTCACTTTCACGCCGACGCTTTCTCGCTTTGCGCTAAGCTTCGCATTTCCGGGGTTCCGCTGGTCACAAGGGGTGAATATGTCCACTATCTCTGAGTTCAACAGTGCATCAAATGCCGAGACTGATCGCGAGCACGAGGTTCAGATCGGCTTGCTGCAGGCTTTGTGCGGTGCCGCCGCGGAAAATCGCGATGCGGCCTCGGTCGCTGAAATCCTTGACCAGTTGATTGCCTATAGCGAGGCGCATTTCATGTCCGAGGAATTGCTGATGCGGCTCAAGAGCTATGACGACTACGAAGATCACGTCGATGACCACATCCACATGCTGGATGTGCTGCGCGAGATCGCCACTGACCATTCGGGCGGCAACTCGGCGCTGGTGTCCGACAAGGCCGCCGGGGTACTCAAGTTCATCACCAATCACATCGACACGCGCGACAGGCGTTTTGCCGACTATGTGCGCAATGGGCTGTAAGGGTCGATGCACGAAATGTCCTTAGCCGAAGGCGTCTTGCAATTGATGGAAGATGCAGCGCGCCAGCAGGATTTTGCCAAAGTGACCACGGTCTGGCTGGAAATCGGCCAGTTGTCCGGCGTCGAGGTCGAGGCCATGAAGTTCTGCTTCGATGCCGTGACGCGCGACAGCATTGCAGATGGCGCGCGCCTGGAAATCATTGCCCTGCCGGGCACCGGTTGGTGCATGGAGTGTTCGCTGACAGTGCCGATGGCGGAGGTTTTTGGCGAATGCCCGCACTGCGGCGGCCACCAGATGCAGGTGACGGGCGGCACCGAAATGCGGGTCAAGGAACTCGAAGTGGCATAGGAGAAAAGAATGTGTACGACATGCGGTTGCGGTGATGGTGAAGTGAAAATCGACGGCGTGGATGCCCATCATGAGCACGAGCACGTGCATGCCGACGGCACCACGCACAGTCACGATCATGAGCATTCCGGCGAGGGCCACGAACACCCCCACACTCATTCGCATCAGCACAGTTATGCGCCCGCGCATTCGCATGCACCGGGCGTCAGCACCAAGCGCATGGTGCAGATCGAGCAGGACATCCTGTCCAAGAACAATGCCTATGCCGCCGAGAACCGGCAACGGCTGGCGGAGCGAGGCATTTTTACGCTGAACCTGGTCTCGAGCCCCGGCTCAGGCAAGACTACACTGCTGTGCAAGACCATCGAAATGCTCAAGGGCAAGGAACTCGTGACGGTCATCGAAGGCGACCAGCAAACCAGCCAGGATGCCGAGCGTATTCGCGCCACCGGCGCCCCGGCGATCCAGATCAATACGGGCAAAGGCTGTCATCTCGACGCGCACATGGTCGGTCATGCCATGGGCAAGCTCGAATTGCCGGAGGGTTCTCTGCTGATGATCGAGAACGTCGGCAATCTCGTCTGCCCGGCGGCGTTTGATCTTGGCGAAGCGCACAAGGTGGTGATCCTCTCCGTCACCGAGGGCGAGGACAAACCGATCAAGTATCCGGACATGTTCCGTGCCGCAACCCTGATGTTGATGAACAAATGTGACCTGCTGCCCTACCTGAGCTTCAAGGTCGACGCCGCCATCGAATTCGCCCGCCGCGTCAATCCCGGCATTGAAGTGATCGAAGTATCGGCAACCACGGGGCAGGGCATGGATGCCTGGCTGGCGTGGCTCGAGCGCGGTGCTGTTGAGGCGAGGGGGCAGCGGCAGGAAACGGTGGATAGCCTGCGGCGGCGCGTTGCCGAACTGGAAGGGCGGCTGGCCGCGGGGAGCGCTTGAAATCATGAGCGCCAAGGCAGATGCCGTCCCGGCTTGTGTCGAGCATCAGCTTGAACTGGCCCGTTGCGCTCCGCCCCTGCTCGCCATGGGCGCCTGGTTCAAGAACACGGTGTGCCTGGCGCAGGGACAACAGGCCTGGGTCTCGCACACGGTCGGCGACCTGTTCCAGGCCGAAGCCTGCCTTGCCCATGAGGCAACTGCACGGGAACTTCTGCAGGCACTGGATGCCATGGGCAAGAAGCCGGTCGCGATTGCCCACGACCTGCATCCGGACTTGCATTCGACCCGCTTCGCGGTGCAACTCGCGGCGGAACTCGGCATCGAGGCCATCGGCGTGCAGCACCATCATGCCCATATCGCCGCCATTGCGGCCGAGCATGGTGTGGCCGGACCCATGCTGGGACTGGCGCTCGATGGCGTTGGTCTCGGTACGGATGGCAAGGCGTGGGGCGGAGAACTGTTGCGCGTCGATGGCGCGCAATTCACACGGATAGGACACCTGCGGCCGCTGGCCTTGCCCGGCGGCGACCGTGCGGCACGCGATCCGTGGCGCATGGCGGCGGCGGTTTTGTTCGATTTGGGGCGGGGTGAGGAAATTGCCACACGCTTTGCCGATCAGGCCGGCGCCGAGATCGTGGCCGCGATGCTGGTCAAGGGCTTGAACAGCCCGCGAACGTCAAGCATGGGGCGGGTCTTTGACGCGGCCGCGGGCCTGCTCGGCATCTGTCCGCGCATGGAATTCGAAGCGCAGGCCGCCATTGCACTGGAGCAGAATGCCACGACTTATATCGAGTCGCATGGCTGGCCGGAGCCGCTTGAAGGTGGCTGGCGCATAAGCGCCGACGGGGAACTCGATCTGCTGCCGCTCCTGGGTGCCTTGTCGACTGAGCCTGACACCGGCTTCGGTGCTGCGCTGTTTCACGCCACGCTGGTGGCGGCATTGCTTCACTGGGTGGTGGGAGCGACCGAGGCAGCGGACGTCAAGCGACTGGCCTGCGGCGGCGGCTGCTTCTTCAACAAGCTGCTGCGTTCAGCCCTGGTGGAGAAGCTTCCTCCCACCGGTCTTGAACTGCTGCTGCCAAAGCGTTTGTTGCCGGGCGATACAGCGATTTCGCTGGGGCAGGCGTGGGTTGCAATGCATCTACTGGAAAGCTGAATCATGTGCCTCGCAATACCGGTAAAGGTAGTAGAAGTCGGCGCTGGCCCAGGTGACGAGTGGGCGATTGTGGATCTCGGCGGCGTCAAAAAGGAGATTTCCCTGGCGCTGCTGGCCGACGTGCAGCTGGGCGACTATGTGATTTTGCATGTGGGCTATGCGTTGTCGAAGCTTGATCCCGAGGAAGCCGAAAAAACCCTGGCCCTGTTTGCGGAGCTGAATGAGACGGGCGCATCGGGGGCACCTGCTGCATCGTGAAGTACATCGACGAATTTCGCGATGGCGAACTGGCAAAGAATCTTGCACTGAGTATTTGCGCCGAGGTTCAGCCCGGTCGCAACTACAGCTTCATGGAGTTCTGCGGTGGGCACACCCACGCCATATCACGCTATGGGCTGAGCGATCTGCTGCCGCCAACGGTACGCATGGTGCATGGGCCCGGCTGCCCGGTCTGCGTGCTGCCGATAGGCCGCGTCGACATGGCCATCAACCTGGCGCTCGATCACGGCGTGATCCTGTGCACCTACGGCGACACGTTGCGCATTCCGGCCTCTGGCGGATTGTCGCTGATGAAGGCGAAGGCCGGGGTCGGGGACAAATCCGGCGACATCCGGATGGTCTATTCGACCATCGATGCGCTGCAGATTGCCCGCGACAATCCGGCGCGTGAAGTAGTGTTCTTCGCCATCGGCTTCGAGACCACCACGCCGCCCACGGCAGTCGCGATCCAGCAGGCCGACGCCGAAGGGCTGAAGAATTTCAGCGTCATCTGCTGCCACGTGCTGACACCGTCGGCCATCAGCAACATCCTCGAATCACCCGAGGTGCGTCAATGGGGTACGGTACCGCTGGATGGCTTCATCGGCCCGGCCCATGTGTCCACGGTGATCGGCAGCCGGCCCTACGAGTTCTTTGCCGAGGAATACCGCAAACCGGTGGTCATCGCCGGCTTCGAGCCGCTGGACGTGATGCAGGCCATCCTGATGCTGGTGCGGCAGGTGAATGAAGGCCGCGCCGAGGTGGAGAACGAGTTCGCCCGCGCCGTGAGCCGCGATGGCAATGTGAAGGCGCAGGACCGCGTCGCCGAAGTGTTCGAACTGCGCCGCGAATTCGAATGGCGAGGGCTTTCGGTGGTGCCGTATTCGGCGCTGAAGATCCGGCAACGCTATGCCGCCTTCGACGCCGAGAAGCGCTTCAATATCGAGTACCGCTCGGTGCCCGACAACAAGGCCTGCGAATGCGGCGCGATCCTGCGCGGTGTGAAGAAGCCGCAGGACTGCAAGCTGTTCGGCACCGTATGCACGCCGGAGAACCCCATCGGCTCTTGCATGGTGAGTTCGGAAGGTGCCTGCGCGGCGCATTACAGCTATGGTCGTTACAAGGACATGCATTGAATGAGTGAAGTGAAAAGAGGCTATGTGCGCCCGCTCGATGTGAAGCATGGGCGCGTCGATATGACGCACGGTTCGGGCGGCCGCTCGATGGTGCAATTGATCTCGGAACTGTTCGCCAAACATCTGGGCAACGAATATCTGGGGCAGGGCAACGATGGCGCCGTATTGCCAGCGCCGACTATCAACGGAAAGCCGGGACGGCTGGTCATGTCCACCGACTGCCATGTCGTCTCGCCGCTGTTCTTCCCCGGTGGCGACATCGGCTGCCTCTCGGTGCATGGCACGGTGAATGATGTTGCCGTAATGGGCGCCACACCTCTGTATCTGGCGGCCGGTTTCATTCTCGAAGAAGGCTTCCCGCTGGCCGATCTGGCGCGCATCGTTGAATCCATGGCGCATGCCGCGCGCGAGGCCGGGGTGCCCGTGGTGACGGGCGACACCAAGGTCGTCGAACGTGGCAAGGGTGATGGCGTGTTTATCACCACCACCGGCGTCGGCGTACTGCCCGACGGCATCGAACTCGGCGGCAGCCGGGCGCGACCGGGTGACGCAATAATCATATCGGGATCGCTGGGCGACCACGGCGTGGCGATCATGAGCAAGCGCGAGAATCTTTCCTTCGATGCGCCGATCGAGTCCGACACGGCGGCCCTGAATGGATTGATTGCCGCCATGCTCGCCACCGGCGCCGATCTGCATTGCCTGCGCGACCCTACACGCGGCGGCCTGGCAGCAACCCTGAACGAAATCGCCGGTCAATCCGGTGTCGGCATGATGCTCCACGAGAAGGCCATTCCGGTGAAGCAGGTGGTTGCCGCCGCCTGCGAATTCCTCGGCCTCGATCCGCTTTACGTCGCCAACGAAGGCAAGCTGATCGCGATCTGCGCCAGCGCCGATGCCGAGCGGCTGTTGGCCACGATGCGCGCCCATCCGCTGGGGCGGGAGGCCGCACTGATCGGCGAGGTCATTGCCGACGACCACCACTTCGTCCAGCTCACCACATCTTTCGGCGGCCGCCGCATCGTCGATTGGCTGGCGGGTGATCAGTTGCCTAGAATCTGTTAGCGGTCAGCACATGCGCATCCTGCTCCTGACCCACGCCTTCAACAGCCTGACGCAACGCCTCGGGGCGGAACTGCAACGGCGCGGTCACGAGATCTCGATCGAGTTCGACATCGCCGACAGCGTCGCCGAGGAAGCGGTTGCGCTGTTCAAGCCGGACCTGATCGTCGCGCCGTATCTGCGCCGGGCGATTCCCGAATCGATCTGGTCGCAATACACCTGCCTCATCGTCCATCCGGGCATCATAGGTGACCGCGGGCCGTCGGCGCTGGACTGGGCGATACAGCAGGGCGAGGCCGAGTGGGGTGTCACCGTGTTGCAGGCTGAAGCCGAGATGGATGCCGGGCCGATCTGGGCCAGTGCCGCGTTTCCCTTGCGCCACGCGAAGAAGTCGAGCATCTACCGCAACGAGGTGACGCAAGCCGCGACAGGTGCCGTGCTGCAGGCGCTGGAGCGTTTTATCGCGGGCAATTTTGTGCCGACACCGCTGGCTGCCTGCGGCGAGGCGCGTGGCCGCTTGCGGCCTCTGATGAAGCAGACGGAGCGCGTCATCGACTGGCATCGCGACGATACGGCGACGGTCCTGAGGAAAATAAATGCCGCCGATGGCTTCCCCGGCGTCGCCGACACTCTGTTCGGCGAACCCTGCCATATCTTCGATGCGTGGCCCGAGGCGATTCTTCACGGCGAACTTGGCAGCAAGCCCGGAGAAGCGCTGGCGCGACGCGAAGGCGCCTTGCTGAGGCGAACCCGCGATGGCGCGTTGTGGATCGGCCATGCCAAGCGGGCGGGCGATCTCAAACTCCCGGCAACACTGGCCTTCGCTCCCGAGTCTGCCGCCCTTGCCGAAGCACCGCTTCAAGGATGGTGGCGAGCCGGCAGCGAAACCTGGCAGGACATTGCCTACGAGGAGAGCGGCAGTGACGAAAATGCGGTTGGCTTCCTCCATTTCGAGTTCTACAACGGCGCGATGTCGACCGCGCAGTGCGTACGCCTGCAGTCAGCACTGGCATGGGCGAAGCAGCGGCCGGTAAAGGTTCTGGTGCTGATGGGTGGCGCCGACTTCTGGTCCAACGGCATTCATCTCAATGTTATTGAAGCCGCGGATTCGCCGGCGGACGAGTCATGGAACAACATCAATGCGATGAACGATGTGGCGCGCGAGCTGATTGAGGCAGGCGACCAGATCACCGTGGCGGCACTGGCGGGAAATGCCGGAGCGGGCGGCTGCTTTCTGGCTCGGGCGGCAGACCACGTCTGGGCGCGCGAAGGGGTGATGCTCAATCCGCATTACAAGAACATGGGCAATCTCTACGGCTCGGAATACTGGACTTATCTGCTGCCGCGTCGAGTCGGCGAGGAGGGCGCGCGGGGAATAATGCGCAACCGGCAGCCGCTCACAGCACAGAGCGCGGCAGAGATCGGATTTACCGATGCCTGCCTGGCGGGCGATCCCCAGGCGTTCCGCATCGACGTAGCGCGGCGTGCAGCCGAGATCGTGGCAGCACCCGAACTTGCGGCCCAGTTGTCTGCCAAGCGCGAGCGCCGCGCCAGGGACGAGGCCGAGAAACCGCTGACCGCCTATCGCGAAGAAGAACTGGCCCACATGCGGCGCAATTTCTACGGTTTCGATCCGAGCTACCACGTCGCCCGTCATCATTTCGTGCGCAAGTCATTGGCCTCATGGACCCCGCGTCATCTGGCGCGCCATCGCGACCTTGGCTGGAAAGTGCCGACATGATGAAGCCCCGCACCCCATTGACGGTGCTGGTGGTCGACGACGAACAGCGCTCGCTGGAAACCCTGCGTCGCACGCTGGAGGAGGACTTCACGGTGTTCACCGCCCTCTCCGCCGAGGAGGGGGAAGTCATCATGGGCCGCGAGTTCGTGCATATCGTCCTGTCAGACCAGCGCATGCCGGGCATGTCGGGTGTCGAATTCCTGCGCCGTGTGCGCACCCAGTGGCCCGACACGGTGCGCCTGATCCTGTCCGGATATACGGAGGCCGAAGACATCATTTCTGGAATCAATGACGCCGGCATCTGGCAATACCTGTTGAAGCCGTGGCATCCGGACCAGTTGTTGTTGACGCTGAAAAGTGCGGCCGAGGTATGGCGTCTGCAACAGGACAACCAGCGCCTTTCGCTGGAACTGCGTGACAGCCCGGAACAGCTGGTACAGCGCGTTGCCAGCCGGCGCAGCCGGGTGCGCGCGCAGTCCGGCTTCGATCGCCTGACGCGGGCGGCTGACAGTCCGTTGAACAGCGTTTGCGATCTGGCGCAAAAAATTGCCGGCCACGAGCTGTCGGTGCTGGTTACCGGAGAATCCGGCACCGGCAAGGAGTTGCTGGCGCGTGCCATCCACTACACCAGCGAGCGTGCTGACCGGCCGTTTGTCGTTGAAAACTGTGGCGCCCTGCCGGATACCCTGCTCGAAGCGGAACTCTTCGGCCACAAGCGTGGTGCGTTCACCGGCGCCCATGAAGATCGCATCGGCCTGTTTCAGCAAGCCGACGGCGGCACCCTGTTTCTCGACGAGATCGGCGACACCTCGGCGGCCTTCCAGGTCAAGTTGTTGCGCGCTTTGCAGGAAGGCGAAGTGCGGCCGGTGGGTAGCCCGCGTTCGGTACCGGTGGATGTGCGCATCATCGCGGCGACAAACCGCAATCTCGAAGCCGATGTTGCCACCGGCAGGTTTCGCCAGGACCTTTACTACCGTATCGCCGGCATTACCTTCACCATGCCCAGTTTGCGCGAACGGCCGCAGGACATTCCGCTGATCATAGCCAGCATGTTCAAGGAATCAGCGCTGGCGGGACGGAAGCTTTCTGATGAAGCGATGAAGTGTCTGATTGCGCATAGTTGGCCCGGCAATGTGCGCGAGTTGCAGAACGAAATATTGCGCGCGCTGGCACTGGGCGAGGGCGATCTGCTTGGTATCGAGCTGTTTTCGCCAGGCATTAGTCAGTCGAGCGGGTATACCAACCGGGAGGCCGCACCGTTCGATCCGGATGGCGCAACGCTCAAGGAGCTTCTCGATCGGGTCGAGGCGCAGGTCATCGATGCGGCGCTGCGACGCCATCGCGGCAACAAGACGCGGGTGGCCGAAGAGCTCGGTTTGACACGCGTCGGACTGCGCATGAAGCTGGCCCGACTGGGCCTCGGAGAAAGCTAACCATGAACATCCTCTGGCTCCAGTCAGGTGGTTGCGGTGGCTGTACGCTGTCGTGGCTGGGCAGCGAACACGGGCCGCTGTTCCGCTTGCTGACGGACGAAAGCATTGAGCTGCTTTGGCATCCGAGCATTTCCGAGGCGGGTGTCGACGAAGCGCGGGACCTGATTGAGCAATGTGCCGCCGGCAGCACCGCAGTCGATGTGTTGTGTATCGAGGGTTCGCTGTTGCGCGGACCGCAGGGGACCGGAGGCTTTCACCGTTTCGGCGGGGGAGCGCAACCGATGATTGAATGGGTGCGGCAGATCGCGGTCCGCGCCAGACATGTTGTCGCGGTTGGCAGTTGCTCTTCCTTTGGGGGCATCACGGCGGCCGGCATGAATCCGACCGACGCCTGCGGGCTGCAGTACGACGGCGAGGCCGCTGGCGGCCTGCTCGGGCCCGACTTCCGTGGCCGCGCCGGTTTGCCTGTGATCAATGTCGCGGGCTGTCCACCCCATCCCGACTGGATTACCGAAACCTTGGCCGCCCTGGCTCACGGCAGGCTGGGCGCGGAGCATTTGGATGACTACGGGCGCCCCCGGTTTTTTGCCGATCAGCTGGTGCATCACGGCTGCCCGCGCAACGAGTATTACGAATTCAAGGCCAGTGCCTCCAGGCATTCGGAACAGGGCTGCCTGATGGAGCAACTCGGCTGCAAGGGCACGCAGGCCCACGCCGACTGCAATCAGCGCCTGTGGAACGGCGAAGGCTCTTGTCTTCGCGGCGGCTACGCCTGCATCCGTTGTACCGACCCGGGCTTTGAGGAACCCGGCCACCCCTTCGAGACCACCCCCAAGGTCGCAGGAATTCCGCTCGGCCTGCCCGCCGACATGCCGAAAGCGTGGTTTATCGCGCTGGCGGCGCTGTCCAAGTCGGCGACGCCGGCGCGGGTGCGCGAAAACGCGACGGCGGACCATCTGCTGCGCGCGCCTTCGGTCAAGCGTGGCCGAAGATGAGCACGCGGCGCATCGCCGGTCCCTTCAACCGTGTTGAAGGTGATCTTGAAATCAGCCTCGACATCGCCGATGGCCGGATCGCTGCGGCCTACGTCAATTCGCCGCTGTACCGGGGTTTCGAGCAGATCCTGCAAGGCAAGCTGCCGGCCGATGCGTTGGTGCTGGTGCCGCGCATCTGCGGCATCTGCTCGGTGGCCCAGTCGGCCGCTGCGGCCCTGGCGCTGGCCGACGCGGCCGCTATCGAGCCGCCCCACAACGGTCGACTGGCCGCCAATCTGACCCTGGCCGCCGAGAATATGGCCGACCACCTGACGCATTTCTACCTGTTCTTCATGCCCGACTTCGCCCGTGCCGAGTATGCCGGCCGTCGTTGGTACGGCTCGACGGCCGGACGTTTTCGCGCCATCACGGGCAGTGCGCCGAATCAGGTCTTGCCGGAGCGCGCCCGTTTCATGCAGATGATGGGCCTGCTGGCCGGCAAATGGCCGCATACGCTGGCCGTTCAGCCGGGCGGCTCGACGCGGCCGCTGCAGAGTTCGGAAATATTCCGACTGCATCGGATTCTGCGCGAGTTTCGCACTTTCCTCGAAACCGTCAGCTTCGGCGCGACACTGGAAGAGTTTGCCTCGATTGCCGACCGCTCCCAACTGGAAGCGTGGCGGACGCGAGCCGGTGGCGGCGACCTGCGGACATTTCTCGCCATCGCCGGGGACCTGGATCTGTGGCATCTCGGGCGTGGCACGGATCGCTTCATGAGCTACGGTTGCTACCGCGAAGAGGATGGGCAACTGTTCCCGGCGGGGCTATGGCACGGTGGGGCGGCAGCGCTGGAGGTCGAAGCGATTGAGGAAGACATCAGCCACGCGTGGTACGCCGCTGCCGGCCTGCCGCAGCATCCGGCTGCCGGCAGCACTCTGCCGGTCGCCGAAAAGGAAGGCGCCTACTCCTGGTGCAAGGCGCCGCGTCTGGCGGGGCAGGTGGTGGAGACCGGGGCATTGGCGCGCCAGGTGGTGGCCGGTCATCCTCTGGCGCGCGACATGGTCGAGTCCGATGGTGGCAGCGTTGCCGGCCGTGTCGTGGCGCGTCTGCTTGAATTGGCGCTGGTGGTGCCCGCCATGGAGCGCTGGTTGACCGAACTGGTGCCTGGCGCGCCTTGGTGCATCACGGCGCGTCTCGCCGACGAAACCTCCGGCGTCGGCCTGGTCGAGGCGGCGCGCGGTTCGCTGGGGCACTGGATGACAGTGCGGCGCGGCCGCATTCACAACTATCAGATCATCGCACCGACCACATGGAACTTCTCGCCGCGCGATACGCAGGGACAACCGGGCGCGCTGGAGCAGGCCCTGGCGGGCTTGCCGGCAAGCACCGACGGTCCGCTGCCGGCGGTGATCGACCATGTAGTGAGAAGTTTCGATCCTTGCATGGTCTGTACGGTGCACTAGACTGTTAGGAAGTCGCGCACATAAACACGCTTAAGTGGTTTGCTTGCCCAATAACGGGTCACTACGTCCCGACATTAGTTGACATAATGTCAATTATGCGAAGTATAAATGACGTCCTTCAGGACGTCATTTATTCAAATGCGCCCGTCTTGCGCAAATATTCCACAATCTCCTTGTGCCCCAGTTTTACGCCCAGGCGCAGTGCCGTAACGCCGTCGTAGTCGGCCATATCCATATCCGCGTCGGCTTCGACCAACATCTGAACCAGCTCAAAATTGCCGAGTTTGACGGCCAGCATCAACGCGCTCTGGCCGTTGGGTGCGCGGGCATCGATACTCGCGCCTTTTGCCAGCATCAGAGCCGCCACTTCCTTGTTGCCGCCGAATATCGCATAGTGCAATGGCGTCCAACCCGACGGATTCGGATCGGCACTTCTGTCCAGCAGCATTTGTACGGTCTCCGGCGAACCCTTCAACGCGGCCAGCATCAAGGCCGTGTCGCCGACCTGATTGCGTCGATTAACGTTGGCGCGATTGATCAGCAAGGCCTCTAGCAAGGCCTGGCTGCCGTTGCGGGCGGCGATCATCAGCAGCGTCGATCCGCTCTGGTCGGCGGTGTTGACGTCCATGCCGCGCTTGAGCAAATCGATGACCGCGGTGCTGTCGCCGCGATTCGCGGCACCCAGAATGTCGTCGTAGGCACCTGCCTGCGCCAGTCCGGCGACAAGCGCCAACACCCATGCCAAGAACCGCCTACGCATGATCGGAGGCGCCGAAGAGGCGAAAAAAGTTGGCCGTCGTGGCCCGGGTCAGTTCCTCAACGCTGATACCTTTCAATCTGGCGACCTCTTCGGCAACGTGGAGTACCAGGGCGGGATGATTGAGCTTGCCCCGATGCGGCACGGGGGCAAGGTAAGGGGCGTCAGTCTCAACCAGCAGCCGGTCGAGAGGTACGAAGCTTGCCACCTCCTTGATTTGCAGTGCATTTTTGAAGGTAACAATACCGGAGATGGAAATGTGAAAACCAAGCGCGAGGGCGGCTTCGGCCACCGCGCGGGTTTCCGTGAAGCAGTGGAATACCCCGCCCACTTCGCCGCCCTCCTCCTCGCCAAGGATGCGCAAGGTATCGGCGGCGGCTTCACGCGTGTGAATGATCAGCGGTTTGCGAGCGCGCCGGGCAGCCCTGATATGGGTACGGAAACGTTCGCGCTGCCAGTCGAGATCGCCCTCAAAGCGGTAGTAGTCAAGACCGGTTTCGCCAATGGCGACGACTTTTGGATGGTCAGCAAGACGGATCAGGGTGTTTTCATCCGCTTCATCCCCGTCCCGGGTATCCGGATGAACGCCGACAGCCGCATAAAGATTGGGGAAACGCCCGATCAGTGCCAGAACGCCGGGAAAGCGCTCGAGGTTTACACCGGCAATCAATGCCCAACCGACACCATTGGCCGTCATGGCGCCCACAAGTTCCTCTTCCCGGCCCTGAAAATCCGGAAAATCGAGGTGGCAGTGGGAATCGACCAAGAGGCTGTTCATGAGGTTCCCGGACGCAGGGCGCGCAGATAATGAGCGGCGATTTCTTCCAGAAAAAGCAATTGATTCAACGGGTGGCGAGCGCTGCGGCGAAACTGGTTGATTTCCCGCCAGGCGCCCAGCAGGGCGGCCGGATTGAGTTCGGTCACACCTTTCGGTCGAGGCCAACCGCCATGGTAGCGAACCTGGCCCGCCATCCGGTCCAGAGCCAGATCGCAGAGCCAACGCTGAACCGCTTCAACCAGATGTTCCATGCGGAACAACCCGTCACCCTTGAGCAGGCTGTCCCAGCGCGCGGCAAGTGCCAGCGGATCGGCCGGCGGCGAGATCAGGGAATCCACCACCGCGTCGATCGGTGCCAGTTGCCCCTCGTCTTTCCATTGTGCGACTCGCATCGGAGCTCCGCCGGCAAGGTCGAGATAGCGCACCGCCTGCTTTTCGAGCCCGGCGCCGGCAAGCCAGGCGGCGGCGGCAGCGGCTGGCGGTGGGCCGAAGGGAATGACGCGGCAGCGACTACGGAGCGTAGGTAGCAGCGACTTTGTTTTTGATGAAACCAATATAAAATAGACGCTTGAAGGCGGTTCTTCAAGTATTTTCAGAAGAGCATTGGCGGCAGGGGAGTTCATCGCGTCGGCATCCGTGATGAGCACTACCCGATTCCCATTGCGATGGCTGCCGACGAAAACGAAGGCTTCCAGTTCGCGTATCTGGTCGATCTTGATGATTTTTGAGCTGCGCTTTTTCGGCTTGTCGCCGGCTTTGTCCGCGGCACCGTCTTCGGTGTCGTCGTCCCCGTCCGCGGCAACACGCCTGAAGTCGGGATGATTACCGGCGTCGAGCCAACGGCAAGCCTGGCATTCGCCGCAGGCTCCGCGCTCCTTTGCGGCCGACTCGCAGAGCAGCAGGGCGGCCAGTTGTTCGGAAAATGCGGCCTTGCCGACCCCTGCTGGCCCGACCAGTAGCGTCGCATGCGGAAGCCGCTCGAGTCCCTGCCCAAGCAGTTGATCTCGTATCGAGCTATTCCAATCTAACTGTTTTAAATCAAAGTTCTGCAACTATATTCTCAAGTGTTTTATTAATATTGCTTGGAGTCTGTGTTGCATCGATCACGCGTACCCGCCCTGGATTCTCGGTCGCTATGCGCAAATAGGCGGCGCGGACGCGCTCGAAAAAGGCCGATTGTTCCTGCTCGAATCGATCCGGCTTGGCCGTATTCGCCTGCAGACGTTGCCGGGCAACTGCCACCGGCGCATCGAATATCAGGGTCAGGTCCGGTTGCAGATTGCCCAGCACCCAGGCCGAGAGTTCTTCCAGTTTAGTCCAACTGAGGCCGCGCCCTCCCCCCTGATAGGCGAACGAAGCATCAACGAAGCGGTCGCAGACCACCCAATCGCCACGCGCCAGCGCCGGTTCGATTACTTGCGCAATATGTTCGCGGCGCGCGGCAAACATCAGCAGCGCTTCGGTTTCCAGATGCATGGGTTCGGCCAGCAGCAAACTACGCAGCTTTTCTCCCAGCGGTGTGCCGCCCGGCTCGCGGCTGGCGACCACGGTATGACCTTTCGTGCGCAGGTAATCCGCCAGCCAGGCGTGCTGCGTGCTTTTCCCTGCGCCGTCGATGCCTTCAAAGCTGATGAAGCGGCCTCGTGCCATGCGGGTCTATCTCCTCTGGTACCGGGCGACGGCAGTGTTGTGGGCGTCCAGCGATGTCGAAAAAGCGCTCGAACCGTCGCCGCGAGCGACGAAATACAGCATATCGCTGGCGGGCGGTTTAGCCGCGGCTTGCAGCGATGCGAGACCAGGCATGGCGATCGGTGTCGGCGGCAGACCCGGACGCGTGTAAGTATTCCAGGGAGTGTCGGTGTGCAAATCGACCTTGCGCAGAGTGCCGCCAAAGCGCTCCCCGAGGCCGTAGATGACCGTCGGATCGGTTTGCAGCAGCATGCCGCGGCGCAGTCGATTGACGAAAACCGCGGCAACCTGGGGTCGGTCGGCGGGCAACCCGGTTTCCTTTTCCACGATCGACGCCAGAATCAGCAGATCGTAAGGCGCCTTCAGCGGCAGCGAACTGTCGCGGCCCGCCCATGTGGCAGCGAGACGGGGTTGCATGGCCGCGTAGGCGCGGCGCAAGACGTCGAAATCGCTGCTGCCCTTGTTGAACAGGTAGGTATCGGGAAAGAACAGACCCTCCGCATGCGACTCCCTGGCCCCCAACCGGGCGAGAATTTCCGTATCGCTCAGCTTAAGCGAGTCATGGAGGAGATCGGGGTGTTCGTTCAGCGCGGTGCGAAACTGGCGGAAGTTCCTGCCTTCGACCAGCACGAGTTCGCCCTGCGTGACATCGCCGCGCGTCAGTTTGTCGAGCAGCGCCAGTGCGGTCAGGCCCTGCTCCGCCTCATAACTTCCGGCCTTTATCTTCGACGAGCGTCCGAGCAGGCGTCCCAGAAGTTCAAGTTGCCAGGCAGGCAGATCAATGCCCGCCGCTTCGATCACCTGCGCCGCTGCGCGCAGGCTGGCACCGGGCGGGACAGAAAACGCGGTCGGCGCGCCATGCATGGGCAAGTGACGTACGGTGAGCCAGCCGGCACCCGCGATTACGGCGACAAATGCGAGAATCAGCAGCAGCAGGATTAGTTTGAACGTGCGCATCAAGACTTGAATATGGACAGGGCAAGCGCAATCTGCAGCGCTGCCGCGATAATAGCATTCCCTACCCTTCGACCCGGACGCTGCTCATGACCCAAGAATGGATTCCTTTCCTTGCCGCCCAAGGCCTGGCGGCGGATGGCAGCAGCTTTGGCGCTGCCGCCGAAGAGCTTGTCGCGGCACGCGACGGAAGGATTGCGGCACCCTTGCTCGACCAAGGGCTGATCCGCGCCAGCGGCGTCGAGGCGGCCGGTTTTCTGCACAACCTGCTGACCAACGATATCAACGGCATTGCCCCCGGCGCCGCGCGCTTCGCCGGACTTTGTACGCCCAAGGGACGCCTGCTGGCACTGTTTCTGATCTGGCGCGACGGCGATGACTTCCTGCTGATGCTGCCGCGCGACATCCTGCCGGCAATCCTGAAAAAGCTCTCGATGTACATCTTGCGCTCGAAGGTCAAGCTCAGTGACGCGACGGCGGAGCGCGTCTTGCTGGGTTATTCATCGGCAGTCGCAAGCTCACTGGCGACCATGCTCGGCGATCCGGTCGCCCAACTCCCGCGTTTCGCTGTTGCGGCTGTCGAAGGCGGGCAGGCGATCAGGCTCGACGATACGCGCTGGCTGTTGGCGCTCGAAGGTTCTGCTGCCCCGTCGTGCTGGCGGCACCTGACCTCTGCCGCACGTCCGGTGGGACTGGCGGCGTGGCAATGGCTGGAAATTGTCGCCGGGCAACCCCGCGTTGTGGCGGCAACGCAGGAGGCTTTCGTGCCGCAGATGCTGAACATGGAACTGCCTGCGGTGGCCGGCGTGAGTTTCAGCAAGGGCTGCTATCCAGGCCAGGAAATCGTTGCCCGCACCCAGTATCTGGGCAAGGTCAAGCGCCGTACCTATCGCGCCAGGCTCGCTGGCGAGGTGGTTCCCGGCACCCATGTTTATGCTCCCGAAACCGGCGATCAGCACTGTGGCGCCGTTGTCAGTGTAGCTGCCTCCCCCGGCGGCGGTTTCGAGTGCCTGATATGTGTGCAAAGCGGCGCGGCGGACGCCGGTGAGGTCCATGTCGGCGCCGTCGACGGCGAACGACTGGAATTCCTGCCGCTGCCCTACGCGCTGCAAGCAGTCCCCAAGGGGGACGCGGCTTCCTGAGCGGTACGATGTGCCTGATCCTCATTGCCTGGCGGGTTCATCCCGACTACCCGTTGGTCGTCGCGGCCAATCGGGATGAGTTCTTCGCCCGGCCGACGGCGCCTGCGGCCTTCTGGAACAATGCCCCGCACTTGCTGGCCGGACGTGATCTCGAGGCCGGAGGCACCTGGCTCGGCGTCAGTCGCGCGGGGCGCTTTGCGGCGCTGACCAATTTCCGCGATCCGGCGCAGAAACGCGCCGGTATGCCTTCCCGCGGCGGACTGGTGGCGGACTTTCTTGCCGGCGATGAAGCGCCGCAGGACTACCTCGAGCGCATCACCGCCTACGGCAGCCGGTGCAATGGCTACAACCTGCTGATCGGCGACGGCGAAACGCTGTGGTGGTCTTCGAACATGGGCGGCCGGCCGCGAATGCTTGAGCCCGGGCTGTATGGCGTATCCAATCACCTGCTTGACACCCCGTGGCCGAAAGTCGGCGCAGGCAAGGCGGCGCTGGCGCAGGCCATCGACCGCCTGCCCGACGATCAATCTCTTTTCGACCTGCTTGCTGACGACGGCATCCACCCCGACGCACAACTGCCGCAGACCGGCGTTCCGCTCGATCTGGAGCGCATGTTGTCGGCAGCCTTCGTCAAATCGCCCGAATACGGTACGCGTAGTTCCACCGTGCTCTGCGTAGGGCAGGATGGCTGGACCGGTTTCAGCGAGCAGACCTGGCTGCCGGGCGCCCGGCGCGGCGAACGGGTGCGCTATCGCTTTACCATGGCCCGATGCGGAATGCCGGCTGCCATGAACTCCGGCCCTTCCTCGACGAAGCCGAAGCGCCGGTAGAAACCGCTGAGTTGCGTTGCGGCTTGCAGCACCGGATGCCCGAGGCCCTGTCGATCCGCTTCTTCCAGCAGTCGTTCCAACACCCCGCGGCCGACACCCTTGCCGCGCCACCGGGCGAGAACAGCCACGCGATCGAGGCGGCCATCCGTCAGCAAACGCCCGGTGCCGATGGCCGTGCCATGGCTGTCGCGGGCGACGACGTGCAGGGCTGCTGCGTCCGCGCCGTCGAATTCCAGCCCCGGCGCTGCATTCTGCTCCTCGACAAACACCGTTTCGCGCACCTGCCGGGCGCTCGCGCCCAGTGCGCTCCACGGGCCGGCGTCGATGCCGAACTCGACAATATCGACCGGCGTACAGGCCGGAACCAGATCGAACAGTTCGACGATGTCCTGATTCCTCATGCGCACGCAGCCGATGGAACCCGGCGTGCCCATGGCAACGCTGTCGGGCGAGCCGTGGAGATAGATGTAGCGCCGCATGGTATCGACTTCGCCAAGCCGGTTGCGGCCAGGCTCCTTGCCGGACAGCCACAGGATGCGCGTCAGGATCCAGTCGCGAGCGGGGAATTGCTCCGCCAACTGCGGAGTCCACATTTCGCCGGTCGGACGCCGACGGACGAATACCGCATTCACTGCCGCCCCGGCGCCGATTTTGGCACGCACGATATGCCGGCCGCGCGGCGTGCGGAAACTGCCGTTCTGTTCGCCTGCCCCTTTCAGTGCCGTGGAGACGCTGTAGCGGCGCAGCAGGGAGCCCTGTCCGTCATGCAGTTCAAGGGTTTGCTGCGGCAGGCTGATGCGGATACGCATCTCTCAGGCCACCAGGGTACGTCCGCGACGCGCGGCGAAGAAACCCGACAGCAGGCTGGCGCATTCGTCTGCCCGGACGCCGGCGACAACAGCGGTGTGGTGGTTGAGACGGGCTTCGGCGAACAGGTCGATCACGCTGCCGGCGGCGCCGGTCTTGGGATCGCGCGCGCCGAACACGATGCGGTCAAGGCGCGCATGCATGATCGCGCCGGCACACATGGCGCAGGGCTCGAGCGTCACATACAGCGTGCAGCCCGGCAGACGGTAATTTCCCAGGTGCGCGGCGGCATCGCGCAAAGCCATGACTTCGGCATGCGCCGTGGGATCGTGGCGGCCGATCGGCTGATTGAAGCCGCGACCAAGGATTTCCCCTTCACTCACGATCAGGGCGCCCACCGGCACTTCGCCGGCGGCCCCGGCCTGGCGCGCCAGGTCCAGCGCCAACCCCATGAATCCGCTATCGTCCATGGGGCCGATTATGGCATTCCCGCCGCCTTGCGCTGAACCCTTGGCGCCGGACGGCCTAGGCGTTTTTGGTCACCGCGCCGCCCGTCTCCATCAGTTGCGCCTGCGCCGCAGCCAGTCGTGCGATAGGCACGCGCGGTCCGGAGCAGGAAACGTAGGTGAGACCTATGCTGTGGCAAAAGTGAATGGATGCCGGATGGCCGCCGTGCTCGCCGCAGATACCGACCTTCAGGTCCGGCCGCGTCTTGCGTCCTTCGCTGACGGCCAGTTTCATCAATTCGCCGACGCCCTTCTGGTCCAGAACCTCGAACGGGTTGTCCTGGAGAATTCCGGTTTCGATATAGGCGGGCAGGAACTTGTTTTCGGCATCTTCTCGGCTGAAGGAGAACGTGGCTTGCGTCAGGTCGTTGGTGCCGAAGGAGAAGAACTCGGCATCTTCGGCCATGCGCCCGGCGCGCAGGCAGGCCCGCACCACTTCCAGCATGCTGCCGAACTTGATGCCGACCTTGATGCCGTGGGTCAATTCCACGACCTTGTGCAGGCGTTTCACATAGCTATGCACGCGGCACAATTCCTCTACTGTCGCCACTTGCGGCACCATGATTTCGGGATGGACCTCGGTCCCTTCCTTGGCGCACAGGGCGGCAGCTTCCAGAATGGCCTGGATCTGCATCATGTAGATCTCAGGATAGGTGATGCCCAGGCGTACGCCGCGATGGCCGAGCATGGGGTTGACCTCGGACAGGGCACGGACCTTCTTGAGGATTTTTTCCTTCTTGTGGATCACATCATCTTCCAGATGGCTGTCCTTGAAGTCCTTGAATCCCAGCGACAACTTGCTCAGACCGTCCGAATACTGCTGGTACAGGCGCGGACTGAGCAGCTTCAGGGTTTCCGGCAGTTCTTCCATCGCCTTGATGGAATCGCGCAGATGGTGCAAATGGGCGATTTCAAGCTCCAGTTGCGCCGCCGTCGGCAGGAATTCGTGCATCGGCGGGTCAAGCAGGCGCACCGTTACCGGCAGGCCCTTCATGGCCTTGAAAATGCCCTTGAAGTCTGCGCGCTGGATCGGCAGCAGCCTGTCCAGTGCGGCCTGGCGCTCCTCGACGGTTTCGGCGAGGATCATTTCCTGAACGATGGGCAAGCGATCGGAACTGTTGAACATGCGCTCGGTGCGGCACAAGCCGATACCCATGGCGCCGAAGGTCCGACCCTTGGCCGCATCGTCCGGTGTGTCGGCATTGGCCATCACCTTGAGTCGCGCCACTTCGTCGGCCCAACCCAGCAGGGTCTCCATGTCTTCCGAAAAAACCGCTTCGACCGTCGGCACTTCACCTGCGTAGACCATGCCGGTACTGCCGTCGATGGTGATCACGTCACCCTCGTGCAAGGTGGTCTCGCCGATCACGGCGCGGCGTGCCGAGTCGGAGATGACTATCGCATCACATCCGGAAACGCAGGGTTTGCCCATGCCGCGGGCAACCACGGCGGCGTGGGAGGTCTTGCCTCCGCGACTGGTCAGGATGCCTTGAGCCTGGAAGAAGCCGTGGATGTCTTCCGGCTTGGTTTCCTCGCGCACCAGAATGATCCGTTCGCCGGCGCGGCCGCGCTCTTCCGCGGTATCGGCATCGAACACGATCTTGCCCGAGGCGGCACCGGGAGAAGCCGGCAGGCCGGTGGCCAGCGGCTTGCCCTTGAAATCGGCGGCGAGCTGCGGCGCCAGCATTTGCTCCAGCAACATCGGATCAATCCGCATCAGGGCTTTCTCGCGGGTGATCAGACCCTCCCTGTGCATTTCGACCGAGGTGCGCAACATGGCTCGCGCATTCATCTTGCCGTTGCGCGTCTGCAGGCAGTAAAGGGTTCCCTTCTCGATGGTGAATTCGAAGTCCTGCACTTCTGCGTAGTGCGACTCGAGACGCGCGTGCAGTTCCTGCAACTGCCGGTAGATTTCCGGCATTTCCATTTCCATTTCTGCAATAGGCTTCGGCGTGCGAATGCCGGCCACCACGTCCTCGCCCTGGGCATTCACCAGGTATTCGCCATAGATGATGTTTTCACCGGTGCCGGGGTTGCGCGTGAAGCCGACGCCGGTACCTGAATCATTGCCCATGTTGCCGAACACCATGGTCACCACATTTACGGCCGTACCGCTGGCCATCTCCTTGGTGATCTTGAATTGCCTCCGGTAGTCGATGGCCCGTTTGCCGTTCCATGAACGGAATACCGCACCAATGGCTATTTCGAGTTGCTGGTAGGGATCCTCTGGGAAAGGCCTGCCGGTATGCCGGCTGACGATGGACAAAAACTCGTTGGCCAGTTCGGCCAGGTGTTCGGCCTTGAGATCAACGTCCGTATTGGCGTTGTAACGGGCCTTGATCACCGCCATCGCCGCATCAAAATGTTCGTCGCTGATACCAAGGGCAATCTTGCCGAATAACTGGATGAAGCGACGCCAGGCGTCGTAACCGAAACGCGGGTTACCGGTCAGGGCGATCAGGCCCTTGAGCGTAGTCTGGTTGAGGCCAAGGTTGAGGATGGTGTCCATCATTCCCGGCATCGACATTGCCGAACCGGAGCGCACCGAGACCAGCAGAGGGTTGTCCGCACCGCCAAAGGTCTTGCCGGTCTTCTTCTCCAGGGCCTTCATGTGCGCCAGAGTTTCCTCCATCGCACCGTCAGGCAGGCGGTCTTTCTCCAGGAAAGCGAGGCAGGCGTCTGTGGAGATGACGAAGCCCGGCGGCACATTGAGGCCGATCTTGGTCATTTCGCATAAATTCGCGCCCTTGCCGCCGAGCAACATCTTGTTCTTGCCGTCGCCTTCCTCGAAAGCAAATACCCATTGCGCTTTCATCACTACTTCTCCTTGTTGTCTTACCGTCGGATTGCCGCCGGGCACAAATAGTGCCACGCCATCGTTTGCAGATGCGTATTTTCGCAATGAAAATCACTTTCCACAATACGAGAATTCCATCAAGACGCGAGATGCGCTAAATTGCCGGTGGCGCCTCGACCGATCATGAATCGGCCTTGGCCAGGCAAATTTGTCATTGACTGCGGCTGAACAGGACATTTTCGTTCATTTGCACCCGGTTTTCAGCCCTTCTGCAACAAGTGTCTCTGCCCACAGGTCGATATGGACATTGTCAAGGAAAAGCGCATCAGGGAATGGACTTTGCTCGGGTTGGTCGGAACCATGGCTCTGGTTGCCAATCTGCCGGATCATCTGCTCAGCAATATCGGGGTGGAAACAAACCTCCTGATGGCCGTGCTCGGCGTGTTGGTGGTACTCGCCCTGTTTCTCTATGTGCGGTTTTTCTTTTTTCTGGCCTATACGCTGCTGGCGGTTGGCGCCAACCTCCCGGAACAATGGGCGGCAGGCCTCGGCTTGAGCCGGGAAGCACTGCTGGCGACACTGATCGTGATGGTTGCAATGTCTTTGCTCAACTATGGCGCGAAACTGCTGCCGACGGGGCTGGAGCCGGAAAAACGCAAGCAGAACCCGGAGGCGACGCGGGTCCTGATCAATGCCATCGATCGCGGCAACCTGTCCTATGTCAAGACGCTGCTGACCATGGATTTCGATCTTGATACCATCGATGAAAAAGGGATGTCGCCGTTGATGTATGCCGCTCAGCGCGGCGATCTCAAGGTGGTCCAGATGATCCTGAAACGCGGTGCCTCGCCAACGCTTGCCGGTTCGTCAGGACGAGCTTCCGATGTCGCCTTGCAGAACAACTTCCCGGCAATTGACGAATGCCTGAAGCTCGCCGAAGAAGCCGAACTGGCGGAGACCGCGCGAAGAAATGCCGCCAAGCCCCGGGCTGGTTTCGTCGGCGTTGCGCAAGCGCCGGCCGGGGATTTCCCCGCAGCCAGTTGAATCCGGTATTGCGTCGAATCACGCGGTTGGACACATCTCCCGGTCAGCGCCGGCGACGGATAGTGTTCAAGGCTTGCTCGCCGGAGATCCGGCGGGCGCCGGCACCTCCTGCCGATCAAGCCAGTCGAGCACCTGTCTGGCCTGCAGAACGCCGTTAGTTTCCGCCTGTAAAAGGAAAGCACGAGCTTTCGCTGCATCATTCTTGCCGCCGATACCAATGGCCCACAGCCTGCCGGCGTTAAACTGGGCCGGCGCGAAGCCTTGGTCGGCAGCCCGCTCATACCAGCGGATGGCATCGTCGATATTCCTGGTAACGCCGCGGCCCGTTTCGTGGAGCTCGCCCAGGTTGTTCTGCGCATTGACGTCGCCTTTTTCGGCGGCTACCTTGTAGAGGCGGACGCCCCGGGCCAAATCCACCGGACCGCCCAGACCGGCAATCAGTATATATGCCAATAGCGTCTGGGCGCTTGGCCGACCCTGGCTCGCCGATTGAACCAGGTACGCTCTGGCACGGACGACATCCTCTTCCTTTGCACCGAATTGACCGAGGAAACGGCGCCCCATCCATTCCTGTGCGGCAGCGTGGCCCTGCTCCGCTGCGCGTTCCATCTGCGCCCATGCCTTCTCTGGCGCAGCGTCCATCAGGCACTGCGCGGCATGCCATCCGGCAGGCGCAAGCTTCTGCGCTGCAGCGATGAACTCGACGCAGGATTTTTCGGCATCTTTCTGCAGCAGGATGCCGCGCTCCAGGAGAAAACCCATGGCCTGTCTGGCCATCAAATCGCCCCTCCGCGACAGGTTCTCTACGTGCCGGCCCGAGTCACGCAGGTCCCGGTGAAGTTTCCGCGTGAAATGCCGGGCTCTTTCGATATCGCTGACGGCCTCCGCACGCAGCACCCAGTCGATGAGCACCACCGAGGCACGAGCCAGGCGCTCATTTGCCTCCTTGCTGCCTGACTTGCCCGACCCGATGCGACGTGCGGCGGCCACTTCCGCATCCAGACCGGCTTCGTCCGCAATGTCGGGCCTGAACGAGACCGGCGAGATACCGGGATGATTCGGGCTGATCTTGCTCTTGGTCCTGGCTTGCTCGTGCGCCGCCCTGGCCTTCGCCATAGCCTTGGCGGAGGGAGTTGTCTGCCCCGTCGAGTGTGCCGGCACCAGTGCGAGCCAGAACATCAGCAGGGGCCACGCTAGTTGCCGAAGTATCTTCAATCCTTCCATTCCTTTGAAATCATGATCGCCGTCTTGATGTTGGCATCGATGCGAGAGTGGCGCGCAAGTGTCGCACAATCGGCGCCGGCGATCGTTGTGTCAATTGCCGGCGCGCCCGGGTTTTTCGGTTAGGCTGCGGGCATGGACGTGCCCGATCTCCTCGGACTGATGCTGCTGGCCGCCGCCGCCTGGCTGTGGCTCGACAGCCTCACGGCGCGCGAGACGGCGGTTTCGGCCGCCAGGGCGGCCTGCGAATCGGAGCATCTGCTGCTGCTCGACGACACCGTTGCCATCACGCGACTGGGCCTGGCCCGGAACGGCAACGGCGAATTGCGCATCCGCCGCATCTATGGTTTCGAGTACAGCGATACGGGCGATGACCGCAACGCGGGAAGCGTCGTCACCTTGGGCAGTCGCGTCATCGTGATAAACCTGAACCTGCCGGATGCGCCGCAGTGGCCGGTGCTGCACTGAAGCGCCTTGACGCCGCAAGGCATCGCAACAAGATCATATTCACCACCACCGGCGTTCAAGCGCATGCCGGCGAGGAGAATGCGTCAGCGCGTTCAGCGCCAGTTCGCGGCAATAACCGGAGCGAGGCTGTCCTGATAGGCCGGCGACAGCGTGGTTTGCCCCGGTGGCGGCGGGGCAAACGCGGCCATGGCCTGCACCAGGTTCTCGACCTGGGTGTCCAGCAACAGTCTGCCGTCGGCAGCCTTGAACTGCTCGACGTGGTAACTTGAACCAAGATACCAGTTCTCCAGCGTCAGTTTGTCCGTGGTACCGATGATGCCGGCCTCGAGATTGTTGCCGACGTGTCGTAGCCATATCTGTGAGGGGCCGATTCCGGGTAGAAACGAAGCCCGGTCGATGTTTTCCGGACTGGCGTCGTCTTCGCTGATCGTATCGCTACCGTAACCGCGTCCGAAAACATAGGTGTCGTTGCCGGCACCGCCGGCCATCCTGTCGCTACCGAAACCGCCGTCCAGCGTGTCATTGCCGGCACCGCCGAGCAGCAGGTCGTTGCCGGAAGAGGTCCACAGCACATCGTCGCCGCCTTCACCGTCGACAGTGACGTCGCCGCAGGCCCACCTTGAACTGGTGAGATCGACGATATCGTCGCCGGTTCCCGCCCGTATTGTCTCGATCCTGGTAAAGCGCGGTTGCTGTCCGCCCGGGCTCGGACTGATGGCATCGTCAAGCACGATGATGTCGTTGCCGGCGGTACCGACCAGGCTGTCGCTGCCGCTGCCGCCGTCCATCGCATCCCAACTGGCGACACGACCGGTGATGGCTACCGTGGCACTGCTGCCGGGATGGCCGGGGCTGCCGTCGTTGCGGCAGAGGAAGCCCGCCGACCAGGTGGCGTCGGTCGAAAACAGGAAAGTGTCGTCACCGGCTTCGCCCTGCAGCACATCGGCGCCGGGTCCGCCGCAAAGAACATCGTCGCCGGCACCGCCGCTGAGCACGTCGCTGCCGCTGCCGCCGCTGATCATCACGCCGGGCTCGGGCTCGGCGACCGGAACCGGAACTGGAACCGGAACTGGAACAGGGACTGGAACCGGAACTGCAACTGGAACTGCGACGACCGCCGCCGTCGCCGCGCTGGCAACCGCTTCCGCCGTGCCACGGTCATCAATGTAGGCGGCGACGGCACGGATATGCTTCCCGACCTGTACCTGGCCCGGCGTGAAACTGCTCGCCGTCGCGCCGCCGATGCTGTTCCAGGTGTTGCCATCCGCCGAGGATTGCCACTGGTAGCCGATGCTGCCGAGGCCGTCGGCATCTGCCAGGCTGTTGCCGGCTGTCAGTGTTTCGTTCTGTGCAGCGTTTCCGCGCACCGTCACGCTGCCGCTCGGAGCATCGTTGGTATTGGCGACGGTCAGCGTCAATTCCTGGGTGACCGACGCACCCGCCGGATCGGTGGCCGTAACGCGCAGCGCAAAGCTGCCGACATCCTCGTTTTGCGGGCGGCCACCGAAGCGACCCGTGACGCCATCGAAGGAGAGCCAGGCAGGGAGCGCACTGCCATCGGCCATGCTTGCCGAATAGCCGAGTTGATCGTCGTCGCTATCACGGAACCCGGAGGCCACCGGGATATCAGCAACGCTGTCCTCGTCCATAACCAAGGCGGCAATTGGAATCGCAACCGGCGCATGGTTCAGCAGGTCCTGGACGTAGGCCTCTGTACCGTCGGCGAATTCGATACGGTCGATGACCGCATCCCCGCTCCGGCCCGGCGCGTCGCTTCCGCTGACCGCGACGCAGTCCCCGTCGCCGTAGTAGATCAGCAGATTCCCTTCGCTCATCACGAGCCTGATGTCGTTGCGCGCGATCCCCGCGCCGAATGCGATCCGGTTGCCGCCGGCATCCGCAACATCGACAACGGTGTCGACACCGTCTCCGATGTTGAATTGATAGACGTCCGCGCCGTCTCCACCTTCCAGCAGATCGTTGCCGCGGGCTCCGCGCAAGTTGTCGTCGCCGCCGTATCCGCTCAGCCAATCGTCCAGCGCGGTGCCGGAAAGCGTGTCGTCGCCCTCCCCGCCTGAGGGATGAAAACCGAGCGCTGCGATCAGTTCCTGCTTGTCGAGCACGCTGCCGTCGTCGAAACGGAAATACTCGATGCCGCCTGCGCCGAGCGGGTTTTCGGGATCGAAGTTGTCGATATGGATTTCGCGGCCGGTCGAATTGACCGTGATCTTCAGCGAGCCGACGCCGAGGCTAAGATCGCTCACTGTCGTGCCTGGAAGGGCCAGCGTGTCGACGCCACCGGAGTCGAGGATGTGATCGACCCCCGGCGAGGCATCGATGACAAAGGTATCGTCGCCTTCCCCCCCGGCCAGCGTGTTGTTGCCTGATCCGCCGGACAGGACATCGTTACCGTCGCCGCCGCTTAGGGCATCGTTCCCCTCGCCGCCGTCGAGCGCATCGTTGCCGGCGCTGCCGGTGAGCGCATCGTCACCGGTGCCGCCGAGAAGCGTCAGATCCGTGAAAGTTATTACGGACAGATCGAGTCTGCTTCGCGCCGTGGCGCCCGCGAGATCGGTCGCGGTGAGGGTCAAGGTCAGGAATCCGACATCACTGTCCCCCGGACTTCCCGACAGCGTTCGCGTCAGCGGATCGAACTCCAGCCAGGCGGGCAACGGACTGCCGTCGGCCTGGATCGCGCTGAAACTCAGGACATCGCTCGCATCGGGATCTGCAAACGCCGTCTCCGGCAGCGTGTAGCTGAAAATGTCGCCGGCCTCGATGGTTTGCGCCGCCAGCGGATCTCCCGCGGCCGGTGCGTGGTTCGTGGCCAGATCGACGAGGGCAACCGAACTTCCGTCCGCAAACTGTATGGAACGGATGACACTGCTCGCGGGCGCATTGGAGTCGAGGCTGTGAATCACCACCTCGTCACCGTGAGTGCCATAGCTCAGCAACAGATCGTTGCCGACAAGATGTGCCGACGTATTGGTCCGGGTGATATCGAAATCGCCAAAGACGATGATATTGCCATTTCCGGTACCCTCGCCGCAGTCCTCGATCCGGTCCGATCCGCTGCCGCTCGAAAAGCAATAGGTGTCGTCGCCCGCGCCGCCGAAAAGTTCGTCAGCGCCGCCGTCGCCGCTGATCCGGTCGTCGCCATCGTCGCCGTGAAGACTGTCGTTCCCGCTGCCGCCGGAGAGCACGTCGTTGCCGGCGCCACCAAGCAGCGTGTCCCGGCCATCGCCGCCCTCCAGCGTGTCGCTGCCGGTACCACCGAGCAGGGTATCCTCGCCATTGCCGCCAACCAGCCAGTCGTCGCCGTCACCTCCATCCAGTGAGTCGTCCCCGTCTATCCCGGCGCCGTCGCCATCGCCGTAGAGGCGGTCATTGCCAGCGCCACCCTGCAGCGTATCGCCTTCGCTGCCGCCGTACAGCACATCGTCGCCGTCGCCGCCGGCCAGATTATCGGCGCCGCCCATGCCGTAGATCTGATCGTTGCCGCCGAGGCCATCGATGACATCCGCGGTACCGTAACCCCAGAGCACATCGTCGTTGGCGCCGGCCGTCGGCAGTGCAGCGGCGATGCTGGTGGAATCCCGTACCGTGCCATCGGCGAATTTCACCTGCTCGATGGCGTTAGCGCCGATTCCCGCCGCATCGGTCAGAAAGTGATCCCGTACCGTGATCTTGTCGCTGCCGACGCGATTCGTCAGAATCAGATCGTTCCAACGGCGCGCGATGATGATGTCGCCGGCGACGATGCCGGAGCCGAACTCTATGGCATCGGCATCTCCATTGCTGTCGGCAATGGTATCGATGCCATCGCCAAGGCCGAAAATGTAGGTGTCGTTGCCGGCTATGTCAGACATATGGTCGTTGCCGGCTCCGCCTTCCAGCACATCGTTGCCGCAACCGCCGTCAATATTGTCGCTGCCGCCAAAGCCGTTGATGATGTCGTCCGTTGAATAGCCAACAATGTAATCGTCGCCGTCCGTGCCGACCAATGCCATGGCCTTGACGGAATCGCCATCCCATACCGTGCCATCGGCGAACTTCACCTGTTCGATGGCGTTAGCGCCGACTCCCGCCGCATCGGTCAGAAAGTGATCCTGTACCGTGATCCTGTCGCTGCTGCCACGAATCGACAGGGTCAAGTCGTAACCGCGGCGCCCGACGATGATGTCGCCGGCGACGATGCCGGAACGGAACTCTATGGTGTCGGCCGCTCCATTGCTGTCGGCAATGGTATCCGTGCCATCGCCACGACCGAAAATGTATTTGTCGTTGCCGGCTCCGTCCCATAAGTAGTCGTTGCCGGTTCCGCCATCCAGTACATCGTTGCCGTCCTCACCCAGCAGCATGTCGCTGCCGGAGCCGCCGAGCAACGTGTCATCGCCGGAGCCGCCGGCGATCCACTGATCGTTGCCGGCGCCGCCCATCACGATGTCGTTGCCGTCTCCGCCCATCAGGTAGCGATCATCGCCATCACCGCCGTCGATCACGTCGTTGCCGCTGCCGCCCCAGAGATTGTCGCTGCCGCCAAGGCCGTTGATGACGTCGTCCGTTGAATAGCCGGTAATGCCATCGTCTCCTGCCGTGCCCAGCAGGGCCTGCGCCTTGACGGCATCGACATCCCACACCGTGCCGTCGGCAAAGCGAACTTCCTTGACGAAGCGGTGATACGCCTCCTGGTAAAAGAACTGCTGTACGGTCAGAGAGTCTGTGCTACCGGCCAGGGTAAAGATCAGGTCGTAGTTGAAGCAACGGGTGACGACATCTGCGGGTTGAATGCCGGCAAGGAACTCGACGACGTCGCCGAGCGTATTGTCCGGGGTGTTGAGCCAGGCGTTGAATCCGCCGGGGTTGGTGGAATAGCCGGGGTTGATCGCTACATCCTGGCCGTAGCCCCGGCCGAATCGGAAGATGTCGCTGCCGTGCCGAACGCCGGAAGCGGCATTGCCGTAGAGGAGATCGTTGCCGGTGCCGCCGTCGAACACATCGATGTCGCCGGTGTAACCAGCGACGGGTACCTCACCGGGCGCTTGCCCCCCGTACAACTTGTCGTCGCCCGTGCCACCCAGCAACAGGTCGCTGCCTGTTCCGCCGGAAATCGTATCGTCGCCGCTGCTCCCATTCACGTTGTCATCACCCCCCAGGGCGTCGATTACGTCATTACCCGCGCTGCCATTGATCAGGTCGTCGCCTTCCGTGCCCAGAATGGGACCGCCGCCGCCACCACCCGTTGCACACAGCGCATTGATGGCAGTGCTGTTCCAGATCGTGCCGTCGGCAAACGCCAGGCGTTCAACGGCGTCGGGAAATGCTCCGCCGGCGCTGCGGTTGAACTGATAGGAAACGGTCAGCGTATCGTCGGTGCCGTTGATCGAGATCACCAGGCCGTTACCGTCACGGCGGAGCGTCACGTCCTGCGGCCCTACATCCGGCAGAAACTCGATCGTGTCGTTATCGGCGGGTACTTCGCTTCCAGACCAACCTTCCAGAATCACATCCCGGCCGTAAGCGCGGCCGAAGCGGTAGGTATCGTTGCCGCTGCCGTCGTTGGCACCGCCGCCGAACAGCAGATCATTCCCCGTGCCACCATCGAGGACATCGTTGCCGGCACCGCCGTAGAGCATGTCGTTGCCTGTGCCGCCTTGCATGGTGTCGTTGCCGGCACCGCCGTTGAGGGCATCATTGCCTGCGCCGCCGTTGAGAACGTCGCCGGCACCGGCGTACAAACTGTCGTCGCCAGCCCCGCCTTCCAGTATGTTGTTGCCCTCATCGCCATAGAGCGTGTCGTTGCCGTCGCCACCGTTAAGGCTGTCATTACCGGCGCCGCCGAAAACCGTGTCGGCCCCCACATCGCCATTGAGGCTGTCGTTGCCTTCACGCCCATACAGCGTATCGTCGCCGGCACCGCCGTTAAGCGTGTCGTCGCCGCCCAAGCCATCGATAACATCGTCGCCGCCCAAGCCATCGATGACGTCATCGGAGTTGAATCCGACCAAGTAGTTATTGCCTGGCGTTGCCGCCAGCAACTTTCCTTTTACGGCCGCATAGTCCCAACTGGTGCCATCCGCCAGGCGGATCGCTTCAATACCCGCCGGATTGAACGCGCCGTCGTTGGCGAAGTAGTTTTGTACTGTCAGTTGATCCGCCGTTCCGACGATCCTGAGGATCAGGTAATCCGTCTGCCGGCTGAGTTCGATGTCGGAAACAACAACGCCGTCCTTGAACTGGATGACATCGTGCTTGTCCGGATTGTCGTCCCGGCTCGCCACCGTATCCCAGCCGTCACCCCGGCCGAACAGGTAGGTGTCGTTACCCGCCCCGCCGTCCAGCGTGTCGGCGCCCGCGCCACCATCCAGAGTGTCGTTGCCGGCACTGCCAAGGATTCGATCGGTAACGCTGGTGCCGGTGAGCGTGTCGCCGTTTTCGGTGCCGGCGATATCGAAGCCGCGCGCCAGCAGATCGGCGTAGGACAACGTGCTGCCGTCAGCGAACTCGATATGGTCGAAAGGCTTGCCGCCCATCACGTTGGACGGATAGAAGTTGTCGAAATGGATGGTGTCGTTGGCGTCGCTGCCGACCTGGAGCGCCAGCGAACCGAGCGACAGTTTGAGGTCGGCCGCGACGATGCCCGGCGCGAGGCGCAGCACGTTGCCGGCGCCGCCGGTGGCGACATGGTCGGTGCCGTCGCCCTTGCCGTAGAGGATGATGTTGTTGCCGCCCTGCAGATTGAGGGTGTCGTTGCCGCCGCCGCCCGACGCCGTGGCATGGCCGCCGGTGGTGCTGATGCTGTCGCCGGCGCTGCCGCCGAGTTTGATGCTTGGTTTGTCGTCGATGTTGATGGTGCTCAACACCGTAGTCGAATAGCGCCCGACGAACTGGGCGTAGTTCAAGGTCTCGCCACCGACCGAAAAGTTTCTGATGGCCCCGCCCAGGCCGTCGTTGATGAGGACCTTCTCGTTGGTACCGTAGTCGATTACCAGGTAGTCGCCGACGGTACCAAGGCTGAACTGGCCCGCCGCGATCCCGTCCAGGCGCAGAGTGTTGTTGCCTTCAGTGTCCTGGATGTTGTCGGTGCTAAAGCCTTGCCACGAGCCATCGCCGGCGGCTAACACATAGGTGTCGTCGCCGGCACCGCCGAAGAGCCAGTCAGCTCCGGCGCCACCGGTCAGGGTGTCGTTGCCGTCGCCACCTTGCAGGGTGTCGCTACCATCGCCACCAAGCAGCACGTCGTTGCCGCCGTTGCCGTAGAGCGTATCGTTGCCGTCGCCGCCATCGAGGGTGTCGTTGCCTTGGTATTGCGCGGTCAGGGGAGCATCCGGCGTGTCGTCTCCCGCCAGCATATCGTTGCCGGCGCCGCCGAGAAGCGTGTCATCGCCGCCGCCACCGATCAGGGTGTCGTTGCCGTCTTCACCGTCGAGATAGTCCTGGCCGTGGTACTGACCGGCCAGGGTGCTGTAATCGCCCTCCAGATAGTCGTCGCCGGCGCCGCCGAACAAGGTGTCATCACCGCCATTGCCCCAGAGCAGGTCGTTGCCGTCTTCGCCGTCGAGATAGTCCTTGCCATGAAACAGGCCGGCGGTCGTGGTGTCGTCGCCGCTGAGTTCGTCGGCGCCGGCGCCGCCGAAGAGGATGTCGTCACCGCCGTTGCCAGACAACACGTCGCTGCCATCCTCGCCATCGAGATAGTCGTTGCCGTGGTACTGCCCGTCCAGCCTGATGCTGTCCCCCGCCAGGGTATCGTCGCCGGCACCGCCGAAGAGTTCGTCCGCACCGCCGTCGCCGCTGATCCGGTCGTTGCCGTCGCCACCGTCGACGTAGTCGTTGCCCTGATATTGATCCCTGGCAACCATCATGAGCCCGGGATCGCCGGGGGATGCCGCCCAGTCGCCCAGAGTGCCGTCGCCGTACAGGGTATCGTCGCCGCCTCCACCCCGAATATCGTCATTGCCGGTGTTGCCGACGATGACGTCGTTGCCCGTGCCGCCGGCCACCGCGTCGTCGCCGACGCCGGCATAAACGACGTCGTCGCCCTCGCCGCCGTCGATTACGTCGCCGGCATCGTCATCCACACCGGTACTTCCCACCAGGCCGGACGGCAAGACGAAGCGGCCTGCGCTGTCGCGCTGGAGCAGAGGCGTTCCATCGATCGCAAAACGGTCGTAGTCCGCCCGGGAGTTGAAGGCCATGGCGAAATCGCCACCGCCGAAGATCATGTCGTCCCCGTCACCGCCCTTGATCACGTCGCTTCCCGCCCCGCCGTCGATGAAGTCGAGGCCGTCGCCGCCGTCGATCACATCGTCCCCGGCGCCTCCTTGCAGCATGTCGTCGCCGATCCCGCCGTCGAGCAGGTCGTTGCCGCTGCCGCCCTGCAGGATGTCGTTGCCGGCTTCGCCATACAGCGCCAGGTCTTTGCCGGTGGCGCGGATGATGTCGTTGCCGTTGCCGCCATAGCCGATGTCGCCCGATAGCCCCAGTTGGATGAGGTCGGCCCCGCCCAGACCATAGACTTTCTGGCTGGCGGCAGCGGCGACGAGGGTACCGTTGTGTGGAGTGGCGACGGGAAGCTCGCCGTTGTCGGCGAGATCGGTGCCCAGCAGATCGGTGGCCGGTTGGGTGGTGGCGGCGCTGCCAGAGAGGGTCAAGCCAAGTTCGCCGCTCTTCCAGTCCAGAAGGGTGATCTTGGCGCCGGTGGGATCCATGATAAGGAGATTGCCGCGGCCACCATCCATGCCGATGTAGCGGATGACGAGAGTGGGGTCCGGTGTGTAGTGGTAGAGGCTGCGGCTCGTACCGTCCTGCGTCAGGGTGCCGGTTAGTGTCTGCCCGTTATAGACGATGGTGCCCTGGCCATCGCCGCCGGAGTCGGTGTTGTCGAAGAGGCTTTCCGGGGCGTGGTCAATGATGGTATCGGAGCCGCTGTTCTTGTCGATGCGATAAGTGTCGTTGCCGGCGCCGCCGCGCAGGATGTCATCGCCGGTGCCGCCTTCGAGGTAGTCGTCACCGGCGTTGCCTGTGAGGATGTCGGCGCCGGCGCCGCTGTAGAGGCGATCGGCGAGCTTTCGGCCCGTGAGGGTTTCGATACTGCTGTCGATTTGGTCGCGACCGAAGACGACCATCCGCTCGCCGGAGTCAATGCCGAGATCGAGCGGCGTGCCGGAGACGCGAACTGCCTGCTGCGTGGTGACGTCCTGGTAATACCAATCATTTTGCAGGGCAAGGTTTTCTACTCGGCTGGTGTCGGCAAGGTTGGCAGCCATGACATAGGTCAACATCGAGGCGCGGTCGGCCAGATAGTTGTCGCTGAAGTTCAGATTGCCGCTGTCATTCATGCGTTCGCTGCGATCCGCCGACCACTGGCTGTACAAGTCCTGATTGGCGCCGATCAGCGAACCTCCGCCACCTTCAATCGCGATTGGCAGGAGATCACGCACTGCGAGGAACCAGCCGAAGTCGTCCTTCGCCTCTTGGGCGACGCTGTCGGCGGTTTCGGCGGCCGTGAGACGCAGAGCCGCGCTGCCAGCTAGCGTTTGGTAAGCAGTGCTGCCTTGCAAATTGGCGAGGTTGCTGTAGAGCGACTCACGGGCGTCCGCGCCTGCATACTTGGTTGGATTAGCCTGGGTTGCGGCGGTGCCAAGCAACAGCGTACGCAGGGCGTCGAGCGCGCTTTCAAGAGTGCGCTCGGATGTGTTGGTTGATGCTTTGAGCAACGTGGTGATCTGGTCATTGGTGAAGGCGGGGGACAGTTTTGCATAGAGGGAATAAACCGCCAAAGCGTCGGTTAGAGTTGCTATGGAGTGGTTCGCGACGGGATTGTTTGTTCCCTCAATATTGAAGGTCTGAACCGACCCGAGCATCTGCCCAAGTCCCGCTGTGGCGGAAATCCCATCAAGAGCGCGAGCGTTGAAAATCTTGTCGTCTGGAATGCTGCCGTTAAGGCCAAATAGTTCGAGGACTTCAGTGCCGACATTCGGTACACCAACCGCTATAGTGAACCCTGGCGCATTGTAGGTATATGTGGCAGACACTGTGTCGTGCTTGCCCGCGAATGCCTGCGCAAGAAAGCCCCCAAGACTATGGCCGGTAGTGACTATGCTTTCGGAAGCACCAAGCTTGCCGGCCGCAATCAACGAGTGATAGAAGCCTTCCAGTGACGCGTATTGCCGCATTCCGGCACTGGTGCCAAGTAAGGCAATGTTGACTACGTCCGCCAGAAAGTCGATACCCCAGTGGCTGGCTTCGGTGCCGCGTATGGCCAGTACCTTTTGTCCGGCCGGGTCGCCTTGTGCATCGACCGGCTGGAGAAGCACAGCGGAGAAACCATCCCATAACTCTTGCTGACCAAGGACTTGCCAAGCAGCGTCGAAACGTTGGGCTTGCGAGGAAGTCATCTCGGCTGCGATGTACTTGGAAATGTTTCCCTTTCCGATAGCGAGATCGAAAGCATATGCAGCGAAAGCTGTCTCAGCGTACTTGAAGTAATCAGAAATGCTTGGCATAACTATCTTCCCTTCTTGAGGAACACAGCACGAATCAAGTCACTTTCACTCTGGGATGCTGGGCAAGACCTCGACGTCGGATGCGCAAAGGCAATGAAGTCACCGCCAGATCGTCCGTAGGAAATGGATTCGCCCATCAACTTGTTATCGGAACGACGGTGAATCCGCGTGGCGAATCGACGCAACTCGCCCTCCCCTTTCAATGCATCGCCTCTTTTGATATCTATGATCTCCATAAAGTAGCGGTACTCTTGCCCTAACCGATCTTCCGGATTTCGCCCTCGCCACCCCGGAAACGGGTCGCCCCACTGGTCAAACATCTCTGGCGGCAGCGTGACCGTCTCATAGACCTTGACGCCGCCATCTTTCCTGCATAGGTCCTCCATCTGCCGATCGAGAGAAAGTTTCTCGCAGCCCGAGAACAGGACCAACAGCCCAACAGTGCAGGAACCGAGTAATAACCTTGGCTTCATCATGAATCCTGCCCCGACTTTGATTCGTTAGGAATCAGCACATCGGCAGTCTCTGGCAACGCCATGGAGTTCGTCAGTCGATGGGGGTCAGCATCACATTCATTCTTCATTCTTCTCTCCTCAAAACCCGAATCCCAAAGGGTCGCGATTGCGCCATAGCGTCTTGGTTCTTACTTCTCATCCCTTACGAACCCGATCGGCCGCTTCTTTGCTATTGCGGGCGGCGCCATCAGTTGGCGGATGGCATCAAGAATGCCGGCGATGGCCTGATCCTGGGTCATGAGCTTGCGCGCCATACGTGCCTCCAACTCATCTAGACGCCGCGCTAACTCTTTGTGACCGGAGAGCAATTCGCGCAACTGTACGAAGGCGCGCACCACGTAAACAGACACATCGACCGCTTGCGGACTGTTGAGCACGGTGGCCGCCATGATTGCCCCATGTTCCGTGAAGGCGTAAGGCAGATATTTCCGATGCTGTCCACGCCCGGGCTTTAAGGTCGCAAATCGCGACCTTAAAGCCTCCCACTCCGCCGGCTCGAGCGTGAACATGAAATCTGCCGGGAACCGGGCCAGGTTGCGCCGCACCTGCTCGTTGAGACGCTTCGTCGGTACCCCGTAGAGGGCGGCCAGATCGGCGTCGACAATGATCCGTTGCCCACGCAGCGTCAGGATGCGACTGGCGATCGCTTCAACCGCCACGATTGCGGCTCCTGCACTCATCGCCATCCCTCCAGCGCCGACCTTCTGACGTTGTCCACCTCGTGCATTCCACTGCTCTCCCCTGCCATGCGCTTCATCCCGCTCACCGCTCCCTCAAACTCTCGCTGCCGTATTGCAGCAGCGGGCTCAGAAAATATTCGATCACGCGCCGCTGGCGGGTCTTGATTTCCACCGTCACGGCCATGCCGGCGGAGAGATTCACGGATTTGTCTTCGACCTGCATCGTGGCCCGCTGCAATCTGGCCCGGGTTGAGTAAATCAGGCCGCGCTTTTCGTCGTTGATGGCGTCGTGCGAGACCAGGGTCAGGCTTGCGGGAATCGTGCCGTACTTGGTGAAGGGGAAGGTCTCGACCTTGACCTCGGCTACCTGCCCGGCATTGACGAAGCCGATGTCCTTGTTCTCGAGGAAGGCTTCGACTTCCAGCGTGTCGTCCCTGGGCACGATCACCATCAGGACCTGCGCCGGGGTGACGACGCCGCCGACGGTGCGCACGGCCAGTTGCTGCACGGTGCCATCGACCGGCGCGGTCAGGGTCATCAGCCGGCCACGGCTTTCGGTCTTGACCAGTTCCTGGCCGTAGCCGTGGGCTTTCTGCTCGGCCTCGTTGAGCGTGTCGAGCGCGAGGCGGCGGGTTTCGGCGACAGCCGAACCGCGCTGGCCGCGAGCCTCGTTGATTGAGGCAGTCAGTTCCTTCAACCGGCTGCGCTGGGTTTCGAGGTCGGCTTCCTGTTCGATGCGGACCTGTTCCTTTTCCAGGTAGCCGTGCCTGGAGATGAAGTTCTTCGCCACCAGGTCCTTGAAGTCCTCCGCCCGTTGCCGGGCGATGGGCGCGGTTTGCTCCAGTTTCCGGACGATGGCCTCGGTCGAGCGAAACTCGGCTTCGCGCTTAGCGATCTCGGCGTCGATGCGCAAGACCCTGGCCTGGTATTCGCCATATTGGCCATCGAGGATGCGCTGTTCCTGGGCGACACGTTCGGCGCCGATGCCAGCGGGATGTTCCATGCGCGGCGGCTTGCCGGCCGTCAAAGCCGCCAGCAGGCCGCGGGCACGGGCGGCCTGGAGTCTGGCGGTGGTCAGGTCATTGGCGGTGCGCGTGCTGTCGGCCAGGGCCTGGGTGGCGTCGAGTTCGACCAGTACCTGGCCGGCCTTGACTGATTGCCCATCGACCACATGGATGGCTTTGACGGTGGCGGTCTCGATCGGCTGGATCAGCTTGCTGCCTTCGTTGGGCACGATCTTGCCCTGCGCCGTGGCAACGACGTCGATCCGGCCGAAGACGGCCCACAGCACGGCGAGCAAGGCAAACACCATCAGCAGCCAGGCAACGATGCGCGGCGCCGGGGAGACCGGCGTTTCCTGCAGTTCGAGCGCCGCCGGCAGGAATTGCGCCTCATGCGGCAAGCGCTGCGGCGGATCGAGTTCGCGACGCAGTTTCCAAACGTGACTGAAGATGGCGGCGTAGCGCTTGAGCAGATCCAGCGCGGCTTGCAGGCGCAGGGTGAGGGCTTGGCTCATGACGGAAGCCCTTGATAAACACAACACAAGTGTTTAGTATTCGCGTCGTGAACTCGAACGAATTCAAGCGTTGACTGGCCAGGCAAGGGGCGACGTTTCAGACTGGAAAAGGGTCGCACCTGAGGATATTCCTGAACGGTCGGCAGTCCGTTATACCCATGCACAACACCGAACTGAAAACCGGTACGGTGGAGGGCATCAAGAAACAGCTTGGACTGAAAGGAAAGTAAGCCATGCTTGACTACCCCGTTATTCTTGAAGCACAACCGGAGGGTGGCTATGTCGTCACATTTCCGGATGTGCCAGAGGCTATTACTCAAGGCGAGGATGAAGACGAGGCCTTGCTCTACGCGATCGACGCTCTTGAAACCGCGCTGTCGTTTTACGTCGATGACCGCAGACTCCTGCCGGTGCCGAGCAAGGCCAAGCGTGGACAACGGACGGTGCGCCCTTCGGCATTGGAATGCGCCAAGTTGGGCGTCTATCGAGCCATGACAGAGCAGGGCATCAAGAAGGCTGAACTGGCGCGACGGTTGGGCTGGCACATGCCGCAGGTAGATCGCCTGTTCGATCTCAAGCATGCCTCGAAGCTCGATCAGATCGAGGCGGCGGCGCGGGCCTTGGGACGGCATATCGAGGTGTCGGTTTCGTAGCATAGTTCTACCCCTGCTGCATCCGGTACAGCCGCGAGTAGTGCCCCGCTTCGCGGCGCAGCAGTTCCGCGTGGCTGCCCTGCTCCACTATCTGGCCGCGGTCGAGCACCACGATGCGGTTGGCATCGCGCACGGCGGAGAGGCGATGGGCGATGATCAGCACGGTGCGGCCCTGGCAGATCGCCTTCATGTTGTTCTGGATGATTCGTTCGGATTCGTAGTCGAGCGCGCTGGTGGCTTCGTCGAAGATCAGGATGCGCGGCTTGCCGATGAGGGCGCGGGCGATGGCGATGCGCTGGCGCTGGCCGCCGGAGAGCGTCGAGCCGTGTTCGCCGACCACGGTGTCATAGCCCTCCGCCAATTCAAGGATGAATTCGTGCGCGCCGGCAAGCCTGGCGGCGGAGATAACGGCCTCGATCGGCAGACCGGGATCGGCCAGCGCGATGTTGTCGCGGATGCTGCGGTTGAACAGCATGTTCTCCTGCAGCACGACGCCGATCTGGCGCCGCAGGCTTGAACTGTCGGCCATCGCCAGGTCGATGCCATCGACCAGCACGCGGCCGCGTTCGGGCAGATGGAGCCGCTGCGCCAGCTTGGCCAGCGTGCTCTTCCCGGAGCCGGAACGGCCGACGATGCCGACCACCTCGCCGGGTTGGATGGCGAGGTCGATGTCGCGCAGTACTTCCGGTGCGTCGGGCCGGTAGCGGAAAGCCACCCGGTCGAATTCGATGCGCCCGGTCAGTGGCGGCAGCGTAGTGCCGGCCCGGCCGCCGTGACCATCGGCCCTGGCGAGTTCGGTGCGCGTGTTGAGGATGTCGCCCAGGCGCTGCACGGAGATGCCGGTCTGCTGGAAATCCGTCCATAGCTGCGCCAGGCGCATGACCGGGGTTGCCACCCGTCCGGCGAGCATGTTGAAGGCGATCAACTGCCCCACGCTGAGGCTGCCGTCGATCACCAGACGGGCGCCCAGCCACATGGTGACGATGGTGACCAGTTTGCCGATGAGATTGACGCCTTCGTGCGCCAGGGTGCCCAGGGTGGCCGTGCGAAATCCGGCCGAAACATAGGCGGCCAGCTGCTTGTCCCAGCGTCCGGTCATCTGCGGCTCGACGGCCATGGCCTTGACGGTGTCGATGCCGTTGATGGCCTCGACGAGAAAGGCCTGATTCTCGGCGCCGCGGTTGAACTTCTCATGCAGGCGCGAGCGCAAGAGCGGCGTGACAAGCAGCGAGAGCAAGGCATAGCACGGCAGCGAAACCACCACGACGAGGGTCAGCCAACCGCTGTAGAGCAGCATGACGCCGATGAAAACAACTGAGAACAGCAGGTCCAGCACCAGCGTGAGGGCGTTGCCGGTGAGAAACTGGCGGATGTTCTCCAGTTCGCGCACACGTGCCACGGTGTCGCCGACGCGGCGGGCCTGAAAGTAGGCCAGCGGCAGGCTGAGGAGATGCCTGAACAGCCGCGCGCCGAGTTCGACGTCGATGCGGCTGGTGGTGTGGGCAAAGACGTAGCTGCGAATGCCGGACAGCGCCACCTCGAACAGCGTGACCACCAGCAGGCCGATGGCGATGACATCGAGCGTGGTCATGCCGCGATGGACCAACACCTTGTCCATCACCACCTGGAAGAACAGCGGTGTCACCAGGGCGAAGATCTGCAGGACGAAGGAGACCAGAAGCACTTCGCCCAGGAGCTTGCGGTACTTGACGACAGCGGGAATAAACCAGGTGAAGTCGAACCTGGCCAGTTCGCCGGCCAGCGATGCCCGCGATGTGAATAGAATCAACTCACCATTCCAGCGCGCGACGAACTCGCCAGCGGACAGGATTTGCGGACGCTCGACGCACGGATCGTGGATCAGGATGCGGTCACCGTCGATCCGGGCGACGACGATGAAGCGGCCCGCCGTGTCGACAGCCAGCGCCGGCAGCGGTGTCTGCGGCAGACGGGAAAGGTCGGTGCGAACGTGGCGCGCCCTGAGACCGAGCTGTTTGGCGGCGAGCAGGATCTGCGGTACGGTCAGGTCACGGCCGGACTCACGGAAATCGTGCGCGAGTTGATCGGCATCTGCCGCGATGTTGTGGAATCTGGCAAGCATCACCAGGCCGATGAGTCCGGTGTCCGCTCCGGGCAGATCCTTCGGAGCGTCGGGTTTTGGTCTGGAGTCGCCGCAAGCACCATCGCCTTCCGGTCCGGCCACCAGAGCTATGAGCGGGTCATCCATCCTGACTTGGCAGCAACCTTGATCCTCACGCGTTTGGCGGATGGATCGCGGCGCTGCCACCTGCGTTTTCCGGCTACGCCGAATACCCGCACTGGAATAAGCGCCATTACGGTAGCATCGTCAGGCCAGGCAGTTCAAGCGGTCCTCGCCGAATACCACCTTTCGAATATGCCTTAAGAGATATATCTAAAAGTCGATATTGAGGCTGGCCAAGGTTTTTCGGCGATACCGCGCATTGTGAAATATATTTTTTCGGCCGCCGCCGGCGTCAAAGCTCGAGTTGCAGTGTCGCCAGCCGCGCGTAGAGGCCGCCCTGCTTGCGCAAGTCCTCCGGGGTGCCGGTCTCGACGATGCGTCCGCGCTCCATGACGATGATGCGGTCGGCTTTCTGCACCGTCGCCAGGCGGTGGGCAATGATCAGCGTGGTGCGCCCTTCCATTGCCGCGTTGAGGCCCTTCTGCACCAGGATTTCGGATTCCGCATCGAGGGCGCTGGTGGCTTCGTCGAGCAGCAGCAGGGGCGCGCCCTTGAGGATCGCCCGGGCAATGGCGATGCGCTGGCGCTGGCCGCCGGAAAGACGGGTGCCGCGCTCACCGAGAAAAGTCTGATAGCCCTCGGGCAGGCGGTCGATGAACTCGTCCACCAGAGCCGCCCCCGCCGCCTGCATCACCTCGGCATCGCTCGCCGTGGACCGCCCGTAGCGGATGTTCTCCAGGGCGTTGGCAGAAAAGATCACCGGGTCCTGCGGCACGATGGCGATGCCGCCGCGCAGGTCGTGCAGACTCAGTTGCCGCAGGTCCTGGCCGTTGAGGCGGATGCTGCCGGCCGAGACCTCGTAGTAGCGCAGCAGCAACTGGAACAGGCTGGTCTTGCCGGCGCCTGACGGCCCGACCAGGGCGACGCTCTCGCCCGGCGCGATCTCGAGGCAGATGTCGTCCAGCGCCGGGGTTTGCGGACGCGCCGGGTAGCTGAAGCAGACGTGATCGAAGCTGATCGCCGCCTGCGCCGGATGCGCCGGCGTCTGCGGCGTCGCCACCTCGCGGATGGCGGATTCGGCGTGCAGTAGATCAAGCAGCCGCTCGGTCGCGCCGGCCGCGCGCATGACGTCGCCCCAGACTTCCGCCATGGTGCCGACGCCGCCGGCCACCAGCGCCGCGTAGAGGACGAAGGAGGTGAGTTGCCCCCCGGTCAGAACGCCGTCATGGACCTGGCGCGCGCCGATCCACAGCACGAAGATGATGGTGCCCATCACGGCGCTGATGATCAGCACCGTCAGCGCGGCGCGCACCCGTGTGCGCCTGATGGCGGTGACGAAGCTCAGTTGCGTGCGCTCGTCGAAGCGACTGGTCTCGTGCCGTTCCTGCGTGTAGGCCTGCACCGTCGGCATGGCGTTGAGGATTTCGCCGGCCAGGGCCGAGGCGTCGGCGATCTTGTCCTGCGATTCACGGGAGAGTTTCTTGACCTTGCGGCCGATGGCGATGATGGGCAGGATCAGCAAGGCCATGAGGCCGAGGTTCAGCGAAAACAGATAGACGCTGGTGACGGCCAGCATGACCATGCCGCCGATGAACTGGAACAGGCTGCGCAGGCCCATCGAAATCGAACTGCCGACCACGGTCTGGATCAGCGTCGTGTCGCCGGTCAGCCGCGACAGCACTTCGCCCGTCTGCAAGGTCTCGAAGAACTGCGGCGACTGCGCCAGGACACGCGCATAAACGGCGCTGCGCAGGTCGGCCGTCACCCGCTCGCCAACCCACGACACCGTGTAGTAGCGCGCCGCCACGGCCAGCGCCCAGAAGCACGCCAGTGCGAACAGTGCGATGAAATGCCCGTTCAGGCTCAGTGCGCCGAGCAGGCCGCCGGAGGGCTGCTCGCGTTCGCCGAAACCGAAATCAATCAGGTCGCGAAATGCCAGCGGCACCAGCAGGATGGTCGCCGAACCCAGGCACAGCAGCACAAAGGCCAGCGCAATCCTGCTCCGGTACGGCCTCAGGAAGGGCCACAGACCCTTCAGGGGCGACAGGCGGCGCGGGCTTGCAGGCGGGTTCGGGGCGTCTTCGGGCATGCGCAATTATCGTTCGTCCCCGGGCTCTCTGCACCCGGCGCCAAACTATTTCGCGCCTTGGCGTCGCTGCGTGCCGGCACGGGGCTCGCAGTCAGCCGGCAGCAACGGCCGGCGCTATGCCGCTTCCTGTATTTCCACCACTTCGGTGATCGGCAGGGTCGAAATGTCGTTGAGCTTGGCGGCGCGCGTGCTGTCGCCTTCGATGAGGGCCGAGACGGTGGAAAAACTCGATGCAACAAAGATGTCGCGACCGTCGTGGCTGCGCCGTTGCACTCCGTAGCGCAAGCGTGCCCGCTCTTCGCTGCTCAGCTTCCCCACCAGGCTCTTGGTGGCCCAGATGGTTCCATGGCGGGCGAAGTCGGAAATGCGCGCGGCCTGGTTGATGGTGTCGCCCAGCACCACGAGTTCGACGCTGGTACTCGACTGGAAGGTGCCCAGCCACTCCTGCCCCTCGGTGATGCCGGTATTGAGGTAGAGCTCGTTGAGCCAGTTCTTGCGTATCTGCCACGCCTTGCTGATCCTTTGCATTTCGCGGCGGGCTTCCTGCGCGCAAAGCAGAGCGTTCGAGAGGTAATTGCTGTCCGGTTGGGGGAAAAAGTAATAGACCATGCCGTCGCCGACGTGCTTGGCATAGGTACCGTGATAGCGCCTGAATATGGGTCCCATCGCGGCCCAGATTTCATTGATGAGTTCGAAGTACTCCTCGGGCGGCATTTCGGAACATATCCGCACCGAGCCTTGCAGGTCCGCCACCATCACGGCGAGGTGGGTCAATACCGGCAGGCGGCGCTTTAGCAGGCCACGGATCACTTCGTCGCGGCGCGCCAGGAAGTCCAGCAAAGAGTCCGAGTCGCTGCCTTCGGGGACGTCGACAATGAACACGCCCTCGCGGAAAAAAGAGGCGTAGGCAGTGTGTTCGCGCAAGCCGCCGTTTTCCGCCACGTCCGGCAGCATCAATGGCACGTGGAGCATTTGTCGCGGGGCATCGACCGGGGCATCGGCGAACAACTCCTGGAGATGTGCCGCAAGCGGAGCGGCGACACCCTGGCATAGCGTGGCGAAGTGGCTGGCCGGAATCCGGGCCTTGGCCAGCCGGACGTGGAAGCGCATCAGTTTCTCGGTCGCCTCGCTGTCGGCCTGGCCGGAAATCAGGCGGAACAGGTTGCGCTCGGCACTGGTTGCGGGAAGCGTCTCGATACCGCCGAATACGGCCTTCTGCGCGGCGGCGTTGAACCAGATCAGTTCGAAGTTGTAGTTCAGCATGTAGGCCGGATGCGCCAGTTCATCGACCGTCAATTGCAAACCGCCGCCCTGCAGAGCCAGGGAGCGATCGGCCAGGCACGGTTCGGTGTGCGCCAGGACGGGCCCGGTCTTCAGCGCGCCGGAGGAAAACTCCGGCTCGCCGGCGGCCGGCTTTGAAACGAATCGGGAAACGATCTCGACCATGCTCAAGCCCTCTCTCTTTAGCTGTCTAATCTGTCTAATCCGGTCTTCTACCATGTCCGGAAAGTAGCCCAGTTGGCGGGGTCCGTCACCCTCGCTCCCCGGGTTCATGACGAGCGGGCGCGCGACCAGCCCACTCTTGATATAATTGTTTAATGTTGCTCTTGATATACCTGTTTTTTCAAGTAATATCTTGCTTGAAATCATGCTCACCAGGCTCCGTATCGCGCCACATATTTACTCCACAATCCATTATTGGACTGTCCAGTTATAATTGTCAATCAATTTATGGACTGTCTAATTCATTTGTGGTGAAAAAGATTCAGTGCGGCACAGCCGCAGAGAGAACCGGCAGCGTACTGCCCGCTTATGCCGCGGGATCCGGCTGAAACCGGAAGCGCAGCGCTACCTCGCTGCGCTTGATGGCCTGTACCGGCAAGCCTCGCCAGAACACACCCTCGCGGCCGTTCATCGCAGCCAGCAAAGCGCCCTCCCCCGCCGCTTCTCCAGAGGCATCGCGGAACGCATCGGCAAAGCGGGGAAGATCCCTGTCGTCGAGGAGCCCGATGCCGAGAGCGGTATGCAGCAGGGCATTGCCTTCTTCATCGAGATAGACCCCGCTGACGGGGTCTGCGGCTGTACCGGTATGGGCTGTCAGCCGCTCATCGACCTCCAGCCGCAAGACGATAGGCGTGTATTCGAGCGAGACGAATACCGTCTGCGCGCCATTCCGCAAAATCCAGTTGCCCGAATCACCGGCGCCATAGTGGCGGTTGATGTAATTGATCAGGCCGGCATGGCTGACGATTTGCCCCTTCAGTCGCCAGCATCCGCGGCGGTCGAGGGAAAGCCAGTCGTAGCAGGTGGCAAGTTCGGGCCATTTCACCGCGGCGGAAAGATCGGCAGCGGACATGGCTGACGGCAGAGGGGGCGGTGGCTCCTTCGCCATCCTTGGCCCCCGTTACGCCGGTTCAGTGGTGATGCCCGTGCTCGCCATGGGTATGGCCGTGAGCAATTTCTTCGGCAGTCGCGGCGCGCACGCCGGTCACGGTGCAGGAGAACAGCAGCGCAATGCCGGCGAGCGGATGGTTGCCGTCGACCACCACCTTGTCGTCGGCGATGTCGGTAATGGTGAACAGCGCATCATCGTCTTCGCCATCCTCGCTGCCGCGTTCGAACTGCATGCCGACTTCGATATTTTCCGGAAACAACTTGCGCGACTCGATGGCGACCAGGTCGGCGTCGTATTCACCGAAGGCATCTTCGGGTTCCAACTTCACTTCCAGAACATCGCCCTCGGTCTTGCCCTGGAGCTCTTCTTCAATGCGATCGAAAATGCCACCGTAGCCACCGTGCAAATAGACCAGCGGTGCCCCGCCTTCGTCGACGGACGAACCGTCTGTATCCTTGACGCTGTACTTGAGGGTGACGACGGTGTTTCTAGCGATGAGCATGTTGCCTTCCTTTGCCGTTGAGGCCTTTTACCAGTTGATAGACCTCGGCGGCATGCCCTTTCGGATGCACATCGTAGAGGGCGTGACGCACTATGCCTTCCTTGTCGACGACGAACGTCGAGCGTATTACACAGAGCTTCTTGTGGCCGTCCCGTTCGCGAAACTGGGACACGCCGAACTTGCGACAAACATCGCCTTCCTCATCCGACAACAGCCGCACCGACAGGCCGTGCTTGTCGCGAAAGTCCGCGTGAGAAAGACAATCGTCACGCGAGACACCGAGGATGACGCAATCGAGCCGGGCGAATTCGTTTTCGTGATCCGAGAAATCGGCCGCCTCCAGCGTGCAATAGGGCGTACCGTCGCGCGGATAGAAAAACAGCACGGCGTTCTGACGGCCGCGCAGCGAAGCAAAATCGAACAATTCCATATCGGCGTCGGGCAGCGAAAACGCCGGCGCCAACTCCCCCTGATGCAGCATGCGGTTCTCCTTCTGCGGCGAACTCGATTCATTCTAACCGAGTCCGCGACGAAGAAATCAACTGCTGCCGGCGGCCTCTTCAATCGCCAGAACATCCTCGTGCCGGTGCGGGCTGGCGAGGTATTCGAGGGAGCGCATCTCGATCAGCCGACTCACGGTACGTCGGAATTCGACGGCCTGGACACCCTGCGTGTAGAGATCTTCGGCCGCACATGCGGCGCCGATGATGAGCTTGACGCGGTGATCATAGAGCACGTCGACCAGCCAGGTGAAACGCCGCGCTTCGCTGGCCATGCCGGCATTCATTTTCGGCACCCCGGAAACAAACAGGGTGTGATGGCGGTTCGCCAGCCAGAGATAGTCGTTCTGCGAGCGCGGACCGCCGCACAGCGTGGCGAAATCGAACCAGATCACACCGGGCGCGCGATGCACTACCGGCAGCGAACGACCGAGCACCGTGACCGGCAGGGTGTGGCCGTGGCCGCCGGCGATCTGCTCGAAGGTGCGCTCGATGACAGCGCCGGCTGCGGCGTCGCCGGTGGTCAGAAAGACCCGGGCCTGCTCCAAGGCGCGCAGTCGATAGTCGATGCCGGCATCGATCTCGATCACATCCAGCGTCTGCTGCAGCAGCGCTATGGTCGGCAGAAACAGTTCGCGCTGCAGGCCGTTCGGATACAAGCCTTGCGGTGGATAGTTGGAGGTAATGCAGAGCAGTACGCCGGCATCGAACAGGGCCTGCATCAGGCGGCCCAGCATCATGGCATCGGCGATGTCGGAAACGTGAAACTCGTCGAAACACATCAGTCGCGTCTGCCCGGCGATGCGGGCCGCGACCTTGGCCAGAGGATCGGGTTCCTTGCGGTACGTGCGCAGCGATTCGTGGACTTCTCGCATGAAGGCGTGGAAATGCACTCTGCGCTTGCGCTTGTAGGGAACTGCCGCAAAGAAGCAGTCCATCAGGAAGCTCTTGCCGCGCCCGACTCCGCCCCAGAACCAGACGCCGCGCGGCAAATCGGGCCGCGCCAGCAGCTTTCTCAAGTGCCCGCGCCGCGCCGCCTTGAACGCCAGCAGTTCGTCATAGAACTTCTGCAGTCGCCGGGCGGCGATCTGCTGTGCAGGATCGGCCTCAATGCCGCGCACAGCCAGCGCGGCATTGAAGCCTTCGATCATGCCGTCCTTGGGAACTTTGAGGATTTTGTGGGGCATCAACAAGAAGGGCGGCCGGGTTGGCCCGGCCGCCCTGCAGGAACAGATGACAACCTTAGAAGTGCAGTGCGCGCTTGTCCACTGCCAGCGAGGCCTCATGCATCGCTTCCGAGAGCGTCGGATGGGCGTGGCAGATGCGGGCGATGTCTTCCGACGAGGCATTGAACTCCATCGCCACGACGGCTTCGGCAATCAACTCCGAAGCATTGTTGCCGATGACATGGACGCCGAGAATGCGATCCGTTCTGGCGCAGGCGATCATCTTGACGAAGCCGGTGGTGTCGCCCTGCCCCAGTGCGCGACCGTTGGCGGCAAAGGGAATCTGGCCGACGCGATACTCGACGCCTTCGTTCTTCAATTGCTGCTCGCTCTTGCCCACCCAGGCGATCTCAGGATGGGTGTAGATGACCCAGGGCACGGTGTCCAGGTTGACGTGGCCCTTCTGTCCCGCGATGCATTCCGCCACCATGACACCTTCTTCCATGCTCTTGTGCGCCAGCATCGGGCCGGGAACGACGTCACCGACGGCCCATACATTCGGCAGGTTGGTGCGGCAGTTGGCGTCGACGCCGATGTACCCGCGCGGATTGAGAGCGAGGCCGACATTCTCCGCGCCGAGACCTTCGGTATGCGGCACGCGACCGACCGAGACGATCAGCCGGTCGCATTGCAGTGTCCTGACTTCGTCGCCCAGTTCGTACTCGACGCTGACGCCCTTCTTGCCGGTTTCGACCTTGATGATCTTCACCCCGAGTTGGATGTCGAGTCCCTGCTTCTGCGTGAATACCTTCCAGGCCTCCTTGGCCACGGCCTGATCGGCGGAACCGAGGAAATCCGGCAGAGCTTCGAGGATCGTCACTTCCGAGCCCAGGCGCTTCCATACCGAACCGAGTTCGAGGCCGATGACACCGGCGCCGATTACGCCGAGGCGCTTGGGCGTCGAATCGAAAGCCAGGGCACCGACGTTGTCGCAAATCAGCTTGTTGTCGACGGGGATGCCGGGCAGATGCCTGGCCTTGGAACCGGTGGCAACGATGACATGCGTCGCCTCGACGGTGGCGCCGTTGACGTCGACCAGCCAACGCTCATCATCGCGACCGGCAAACTTGCCGTGGCCGGGGAGCAGGGTGACCTTGTTCTTCTTGAACAGCGCCTTGATGCCGCCGGTCAGTTGGCCGACGATGTTGTCCTTGCGCTTCATCATGGTCGCCACATCCATCTTCACCCCGGAGGTGGAAATGCCGTGCATGACGAAAGAATGACTGGCCTGCTGGAACAGTTCCGAGGACTGCAGCAACGCCTTGGACGGAATGCAGCCGACGTTGAGGCAGGTGCCGCCGAGACGCACTTCACCCTTGGGGTCGGCGTAAGACTCCGATTCAATGCAAGCCGTTGACAGACCCAGCTGCGCGGCACGGATTGCCGCAACATAACCGCCGGGACCGCCGCCGATGACGACTACGTCGAATTGCTTGTTTGCCATGAGAAACCTTTCTTTGCCACAGAGTACGCAGAGACCGCAGAAACCACGCAGGGCCGCTCTCTGTGCCCTCTGTGATCTCTGTGGCTAACGGGTTTAAACGTCGAGCAGCAGGCGCGCCGGATCTTCGAGCGCTTCCTTCATCGTCACCAGACCCAGCACCGCCTCGCGTCCGTCGATGATGCGGTGATCGTAGGACAGGGCGAGATAGTTGATCGGACGGATCACGATCTGGCCGTTTTCCACCACGGCGCGGTCCTTGGTCGCATGCACACCGAGGATGGCCGACTGCGGCGGGTTGATGATCGGCGTCGACAGCATCGAGCCGAAAGTGCCGCCGTTGGAAATGGAGAAGGTGCCGCCGCTGAGATCTTCCAGCGAAAGCTTGCCATCCTTGGCCTTGGAGCCGAACTCGGCGATCTTCTTTTCGATCTGCGCCAGGCTCATCTGGTCGGCGTCGCGCAGGATTGGCACCACCAGGCCACGCGGGCTGCCGACGGCAATGCCGATGTCGAAATAACCGTGGTAGACGATGTCGTTGCCATCGACCGAGGAATTGATAACGGGATATTTCTTCAGCGCCGCGACGGCAGCCTTGACGAAGAAGGACATGAAGCCGAGCTTGACGCCGTGCTCCTTCTCGAACTTTTCCTGATACTTCTTGCGCATTTCCATCACCGGGGCCATGTTGACCTCGTTGAAAGTGGTCAGGATGGCGTTGGTGGACTGGGACTGTACCAGGCGCTCGGCGACGCGGGCGCGCAGGCGGGACATCGGCACGCGCTGCTCGGGACGGTCGGCGACGATGGCATCCGCGCTGATTACGTTGGGCTGCGGCAGTGCCGGCCTTGCCGCCGCAGACGGTGCCATTACGGCGACCGGAGCGGCTGCAGGTGCAGCCTTGGCCGCGCCGCTGACGTCTTCCTTGAGAATGCGCCCGTCGCGGCCGCTGCCCTTCACCTCGCTGGCAGAGATGCCTTTTTCCTCCATGATCTTGCGCGCCGCGGGCATTGCGCCGGGAGCCGCAACCGGGACCGCCGCTGCCGCCGCAGCCGGCTTGGGCTCCGCCGGAGTTGCCGCAGCGCCCTTGGCTTCGGTATCGAGATGGGCAATGACTTCGCCGGCGACAACGGACTCGCCGTTGCCCTTGATGATCTTGACGATCACGCCGGCATCCGGCGCCGGCAGTTCAAGAACCACCTTGTCGGTTTCGATGTCGATCAGGTTCTGATCGCGGGCGACGGCGTCGCCCTCCTTGAAATGCCAGGTCGATAGCGTGGCCTCGGCGACAGACTCTGAGAGTTGGGGAACTTTGACTTCGATCAGCATGATTTCTCCATTATTCCTTGATGCCCAGGGCGGCGTTGATGACTTCTTTCTGCTGCTGGGCGTGCCTGGCTGCATAGCCGACGGCGGGAGACGCCGAGGCGGGACGCGCAACCACGCCGAGGGTCTGTCCCTTCTTGATGAGTTCGGTCAGTCTGTGATGCTTGGCGTACCAGGCGCCCTGATTCAGGGGTTCCTCCTGGCACCAGATCAACTCCTTGAGGTTCGGATACTTCTTCATCTCTTCCGCCAACCGGCGATCGTCGAAGGGATAGAGTTGTTCGACGCGCACCAGAACAACGTTGTCGACCTGCTTCGCCCGCCGCGCCGCCAGCAGATCGAAATAGACCTTGCCGGCACAGGTGACCATGCGCGTCACCTTCTTCGCCTCGACCTTGTCGATTTCGCCGATGATGGTCTGGAAGGTGCCCTTGGCCAGTTCGTCGATGGAACTGCTGGCGTCCTTGTGCCGCAGCAAGGATTTCGGCGTCATGACGATCAGCGGCTTGCGCTGCTTTCTCAGCATCTGCCGGCGCAGCATGTGATAGACCTGCGCCGCATTGGACGGTACGCAGACTTCCCAGTTGAACTCGGCCGAGAGTTGCATGTAGCGTTCGAGCCGCGCGGAGGAATGCTCCGGGCCCTGCCCTTCGTAACCGTGCGGCAACAGCAGCACGAGACCGCAACCGCGGCCCCACTTGGCTTCGCCGGAGGACAGAAACTGGTCAATGACCACCTGCGCGCCGTTGGCAAAGTCGCCGAACTGGGCTTCCCACACCACCAATTCATTGGGCGCCGCCGTCGCAAAGCCGTATTCGAAAGCCAGCACAGCCTCCTCGGACAGCACCGAGTCGAAGCACATGAAACGTCCCTGCTTCTCCTGGATATTCTGCAACGGCCAGTAGATGCCCTCATCCCATTTCTCGCGGTTCTGGTCATGCAGCGCGGCATGGCGGTGGAAGAAGGTGCCACGGCCGACATCCTCGCCGGAAACTCGAATGTTGAAGCCGGCGGCTACCAGTGTGGCATAGGCCAGGTTCTCGCCCATGCCCCAGTCGACGGCAGCCCTGCCCTCGCCCATCTGCTTGCGGTCGTCGATGATCTTTTGCACCCGCGAATGCAGGGTGAAATTGGCGGGAATGTCAGTCAGGCGCTTCGACAGGCGCTGCAGTTCGGCCTTGGATACCGTGGTGTCGCACTTCTCGTCGTAGGGGACGTTGATGAAGGGCGTCCAGTCGATGGCAAACTTGCTTTGATAGTCGCTGATGACGGGGTCGATGAGATGCCGCCCCTCGTCGAGTGCGGCGCGGAAATTCTTGATCATCTGCTCGGCTTCGCCCTCGCCGATCACGCCCTGCGCCAGAAGTTTGTCGGCATACAGCTTGCGGGTTCCAGGGTGCTGGGCGATCTTTTTGTACATCAGCGGCTGCGTCACCATCGGCTCGTCCTGCTCGTTGTGACCCAGCTTGCGGAAGCAGACGATGTCGATGACGACGTCCTTTTTGAACTCCTGACGGAACTCCATTGCAATCTGCGTCACCAGCGCCACCGCTTCCGGATCGTCGCCGTTGACGTGGAAGATCGGCGCTTCGATCATCTTGAATATGTCGGTGCAATACAGCGAGGAGCGGTAGTCGCGCAGATCCGATGTGGTGAAGCCGATCTGGTTGTTCACCACGATATGCACCGTGCCGCCGGTACCATAGCCGCGGGTATTGGAGAAGTTGAGCATCTCCTGGTTAACCCCCTGGCCGGCGACGGCGGCGTCGCCGTGGATCAGCACCGGCAGCGCCTGGCGCTTTCCATCCGCGCCGCGCCGCACCTGGCGGGCATAGACGGATCCGGCAACGACCGGGTTGACGATCTCGAGGTGAGACGGGTTGAAGGCCAGCGTCAGATGAACCGGGCCGCCCGGGGTACCGACGTCCGAGGAATAGCCGAGGTGGTACTTGACGTCACCCGCCGAAAGCGACTGCTTCTTCTTGCCTTCGAACTCCTCGAACAGCATCGAGGGCTGCTTGCCCAGCGTGTTGACCAGCACGTTGAGACGCCCGCGATGGGCCATGCCGATGACCATTTCCTGCACGCCGACCATGCCCGCGGTGCGGATCAGTTGATCCATGGCAAGGATCAGGGACTCGCCGCCTTCGAGCGAAAAGCGCTTCTGACCGACATACTTGGTATGCAGGTAGCGCTCCAGCGTCTCGGCGTGGGTCAATTGCAGCAGAAAGCGCCTCTTGTCCTCGGCGGCAAAGGCCGGCGTCGAACGAATGGGCTCCAGTTTGCTCTGCAGCCAACGCTTCTGGCCGATGTCCGACAGGTACATGTACTCCGCGCCAACCGTGCCGCAGAAGGTCTGCCGGCAGGCCTCGAGAATCTCGCGCAGGGTGGCGGATTCGGGCACGGCGGCAAAGGTGCGGGTGCGGTATACCTGCCCCAGATCGGCCTCGGTGAAGCCGTAGTGGGACGGTTCCAGTTCCGAAATCGAAGGACGCTCGCTGCGTTTCAGCGGATCGAGTTGCGCCCAGCGGTTGCCGAGGAAACGGTAGGCATTGATCAACTGCATCACCTTGCCATGCTTGCCGTCGGGACCGGCGGCGCGCGACGATGCCTGCAGCGTGCCTTCCTTGGCGCGGACGGCGAAGGAGGTGATGATGGGGAAGTGCGCAACATCCGGACCGGTGTAGTTGCCGGCGCCCGGCAAGGTTCCCAGCTTGTCGAAATAATCCCGCCAGGCCGGCTCAACGGAAGCTGGATTGGCGAGATACGCGTCGTACAGCCCCTCTATGTACGGCGTATTGGTGCCGAAGAGATATGAGTTGGACAGCATCTGCTTCATCATTGCATCACCTGATCCTGGTTGGAATCAAAAAAACGAGGGGCGTCTGCCGCCCCTCGTACGACTCGGAGAAAGATCAACGCTGGCCAAGCGGCCTGACGTCGCGGCGGGCAGCGCCGATATACAACTGACGCGGACGACCGATCTTGTATTCGGGATCGGTAATCATTTCCTCCCACTGCGTCATCCAGCCCACCGTGCGTGCCAGCGAGAAGATGCAGGTGAACATCGAGGTCGGGATGCCGAGCGCCTTCTGCACGATGCCGGAATAGAAGTCGACGTTCGGGTACAGTTTCTTCTCGACGAAGTAAGGATCTTCCAACGCGATCTTTTCCAGTTCCTTGGCCAGTTTGAACAGCCGGTCATTTTCCAGGCCGAGTTCGCTCAGCACATCGGCGCAGACCTTGCTCATCAGCTTGGCGCGGGGATCGAAGTTCTTGTAGACGCGGTGGCCGAATCCCATCAATTTGAAGCTGTCGTTCTTGTCCTTGGCGCGCTTGATGTACTCGCCGACACGCGACACGTCGCCGATTTCCTCGAGCATTTCGAGACAGGCTTCATTGGCCCCGCCGTGTGCCGGACCCCACAGACAGGCAATACCCGCCGACATGCAGGCGAAGGGATTGGCGCCGGACGATCCGGCCAGACGCACGGTCGAGGTGGAGGCATTCTGCTCGTGGTCGGCGTGAAGGGTGAAGATGGTATCCAGTGCATGGGTCAGCACCGGGTTCGGCTTGTATTCCTCGCACGGGGTGCCGAACATCATGTGCATGAAGTTGTCGGTGTAATCGAGATCGTTGCGCGGATACATGAAGGGCTGGCCGGTGTTGTACTTGTATGTCATCGCCACGATGGTCGGCAATTTCGCGACCAGACGAATGAACGAGACATTGCGGTCGGCCGGATCGGCAAAATCGGTGACATCGTGATAGAAGGCCGCCAGAGCGCCTACGACGCCGACCATGACCGCCATCGGATGGGCATCACGACGGAAACCCTGATAGAACTTCACCAGTTGCTCATGCACCATGGTGTGTTTCTTGATCGTCTGCTCGAACGTCGTCTTCTGCCCCTTGTCCGGCAACTCGCCGTTCTTCAGCAGGTAGGCAACCTCAAGGAAATTGCAGTTCTCGGCCAACTGTTCGATCGGGTAGCCGCGATACAGCAGTTCCCCCTTGTCGCCGTCGATGAAGGTCACCTTTGACTGGCAACTGCCGGTGGAAAGAAAACCGGAGTCATAGGTAAACAGTCCCGTCTTGGCGCCGAGTGTGCGGATGTCGATGACATCATTGCCATGCGTTCCCACCATGACGGGAAACTCGAATGTCTTGCCATCTATGGTCAGGGTTGCCGTGCGATTCGTGCTCATAGTCAGTTCCTTTTCCAGGTCGATTGAAGTACTGCCGTTTCTTGAAAACTGTGGCTACCGGTCAAACCTCCTGTAGCCGCGCAATTATTGCTATCAGTTGTTGATCCCCGGTGACTTCCCTGCCGATCACCAGGGCCCAAAGATCGTGGTCTTGCAGTTCCAGCAAACGTTCCAGGGCTGCTTCGCCCTGCACATCGAGATCGTCTTCATGGCGCTGCCAGAAGCGGTCAAAAGCCAGATCCAGTTCCAGCAGAGAACGCCTGCAATGCCATTTCAGGCGGTTGATTCGCGCCTTGCGATCCTCCTCCATTATTCGCTCAGACCGCCCGCCGCACCATCATTTCCTTGATCTTGCCTATCGCCTTGGTCGGATTCAGACCCTTGGGACAGACGTCGACGCAGTTCATGATCGTGTGGCAACGGAACAGGCGGTAGGGATCGTCAAGATCGTCGAGGCGTTCGCCGGTCGCCTGGTCGCGGGTATCGGCGATGAACCGGTAGGCGGCGAGCAGGCCGGCCGGGCCGACGAACTTGTCCGGGTTCCACCAGAAGGACGGGCAGGCGGTGGAGCAGCAGGCACAAAGAATGCACTCATACAGACCGTTCAACTCCTCGCGATCCTCCGGCGACTGCAGGCGCTCGCGCTCGGGCGGCGGATCGTTGTTGATAAGGTAGGGCCTGATCGAATTGTACTGCTTGAAGAACTGGGTCATGTCCACGATCAGGTCGCGAATCACCGGCAGGCCCGGCAGCGGCCGCAGAACGATGGGTTTGCCCGGCGGGAAGCTGTCCATGGCTGTCAGGCACGCCAACCCGTTCTTGCCGTTGATGTTCATGGCGTCGGAACCGCAGACGCCTTCCCGACAGGAGCGGCGGAAGGAGATGGAGTCATCCTGCGCCTTCAGTTTCACCATGGCATCGAGCAACTTGCGGTCGGTGGAATCGAGTTCGACCGAGATGTCCTGCATGTACGGCTTTGCATCCTGATCCGGATCGTAACGATAGATCTTGAAGCGGACGGTATGTGTGGCGTTGGGCATCGTCTGTTCCATGTCAGTAGGCGCGCTTTTTCAGTTCGATGGTTTTCACGCTCATCGGCTTCATCTGCACCGGCTTGTAGTCGAGCCGATCGCCTTCGCGGTACCACAGCGTGTGCTTCAGCCAGTTCTTGTCGTCGCGTCCGTCGGGCGTTTGCGGCGTATCCGTGGCATCGTCGCGGACGTGAGCGCCGCGCGACTCTGTGCGGGCATTGGCCGAAACAATGGTGGCCTTGGCAACCTCAATCAGGTTGTCGAGTTCCAGCGCCTCGATGCGCGCGGTGTTGAACACCTGCGACTTGTCCTTGATCTGCGTCTGCGCGACCTGCTCGGCGATTTCAGCCATGCGCTCGACACCCTCGGCCAGCATGCCCTTGAAGCGGAACACGCCGGCGTGTTTCTGCATGGTGCGCTGCATGCTCAAACGGGTCTGATGCACGTCGGCGCCGTCTTTCTGATGATTGAGACGGTCGAGGCGCGCCAGCGTCCTGTCAATCGATTCCTGCGGCAATGGCTTGTGCGCCTTGACGCTGGCCTTGAGATCGGCGACGGCGGTTTCTCCGGCCGACTTGCCGAATACGAGAAGGTCGAGCAGCGAATTGGTGCCGAGCCGGTTCGCCCCGTGCACCGAGGCGCAGGCGCATTCGCCGGCGGCATAGAAACCGGCTACCGGGGTGCTCTGGTTGCCGTCTTTCGGCACCACAACCTGGCCCAGATAATTGGTCGGAATGCCGCCCATCTGGTAATGACAGGTCGGCACCACGGGCAACGGCTCCTTGAGGCAATCGACACCGGCAAACTGGATCCCTATCTCGTGAATGCCCGGCAGGCGCTTCATGATGGTTTCCGGCGGCAGATGCGTGATGTCGAGCAGCACGTAATCCCCGTTCGGCCCGCAGCCGCGGCCTTCGTTGATCTCGGTAGTCATGGCGCGCGACACCACGTCGCGCGATGCCAGGTCCTTGGCGTTGGGCGCATAGCGCTCCATGAAGCGTTCCCCGGCCGAGTTGCGCAGGATGCCGCCTTCGCCGCGCACGCCCTCGGTGATCAGCACCCCGGCACCGGCCACGCCGGTCGGGTGAAACTGCCAGAACTCCATGTCTTCCAGAGGAATGCCGGCACGCGCCGCCATCCCCAGTCCGTCACCGGTATTGATGAAGGCGTTGGTCGAAGAATAATAGATGCGGCCCGAACCGCCGGTGGCGAAAATCGTCGCCTTGGCGTGGAACACCACGATTTCGCCGGTTTCCATGTCCATGGCCGTGACGCCCAGCACGTCGCCCTCGGCATCGCGCACCAGATCCAGCGCCTGCCATTCGACGAAGAATTGGGTATTGACCTTTATGTTGCGCTGATACATCGCATGCAGCATGGCATGACCGGTGCGGTCGGCCGCGGCACAGGAACGGCGCACCGGCTTTTCGCCGAAATTCGACATATGGCCGCCAAAGGGCCGCTGATAAATCTTGCCGTTGTCGAGGCGGTCGAAAGGCATGCCGTAGTGTTCGAGTTCAACCACCACCTCATTGGCCTTGCGGCACATGAATTCGATGGCATCCTGGTCGCCGAGCCAGTCCGAGCCCTTGACCGTGTCATACATGTGCCAGTGCCAGTGGTCTTCCTCTGAGTTGCCCAGACTGGCGGCGACACCGCCCTGCGCCGCTACCGTATGGGAGCGGGTCGGAAACACCTTGGTCAGCACGGCGGTCTTGAAGCCTGCCTCGGAGAGCTGAATTGCCGCACGCAAGCCGGCGCCGCCGGCACCGACGATCACTGCGTCAAATTTACGAACCGTATAAGTCACTGTTACAGTCTCCAGAGGATCTGAACGGCCCAGCCGGCATAGCCGGTCAGAGCGAGGAGCGTCAGCACATGCAGCGTAACGCGGATGGCCGCGGGCTGGACGTAATCCATCCATATGTCGCGGACACCGACCCAGGCGTGGTAGCAAAGGCTGAGGATGAACAGGAAGCTGACGAAACGGATGAAGCCGTTTGCCATGAAGTCATGCCAAGCCTGGCGGGAAGCCGCAGCACCGCCCAGCATTGCGGCGAACATCAGCAGGGTATAGGCCGCCATGACGATTCCTGTTATGCGCTGCGCCAGCCAGTCCATGAGGCCGTAATGAGCACCGACGACAAGACGCTTCATGTCAGTAGGCCCCCATCAACTTGAGGCCGAAGATCAGCGTCATGGTCAGACTGACGAGCATGACCGCAGCGGCCGAAGCATTCGCCTGTTGCTTCTCGACGCCGACGTGAATGTCAATCAGAAGAATGCGGATACCCATGCAGAAGTGATGCAGGAAAGCCCACAGCAAGCCCAGAAGGATCAGTTTGACGAGCAAATTGCCGGTCACAGCGCTGAATGTCGCGGCGCTTTCCGTGGTGAAGCCGAGCGACAATTGAAGCAGCCAGATCAGCAAGGGAAGCATGAGGAACAGCCCGGCACCGCTGACGCGGTGCAATATCGATGCGTAGCCCGCCAGGGGCAGCCTGATTTCATGCAGCGCCAGGTACTTCGGGCGCTTTTTCTTCATCTCTGGCATAAAAAGAATTCTCCGGTTCCGGTTTCCGCGTAGCGACTTCCGTGGCAGGGTTTGGCCTGCACTGAAACTCCACTACGCTGCGTTTTGACGCGGTGCACTATATGATAAGTCGGCTCAGCTTGGCCACAATACTTGCGATCACCGCTAACCGAGTTGATTGAAATAGCAATGAGCATTGGTCGAATACAGGCCGCGCCGCCACTCGACCGGCTTGTCGCCGTAGGAAAAGCTGACGCGCTCGACAGACAGCAGCGGGCTGCCTTCCGCCACGTTCAGCAATTCCGCGCTGGCCCGGTCTGCAGGGACGGCGCGCAAGCGCTCTTCGGCACGGATCATGCGGATACCGAAACGGTTTTCAAAGAAACTGTAAAGGGAGCCCTGGTAGTCCCGCAACATTTCCAGGGTGACCGTGCCGAAGATTCCGCCCGGCAGATAAATTTCATCAACCACCACGGGCTTTCCCGCAAAGTGCAGCAGGCGGCGCACGATGTTGATCGGATCACCCAGATTCAACGCCAGCATCCGCGCCACTTCCGGGCCGGCCTTGGCGCGCCAGCACTCGAGCGGGATGCTCTGCGACTGCTCTATGCCGCCGGCCAGCGGAACCAGGCGCAAGAAGCGGAAGAAGGCACGCGGATCGTCGTGAGAGGCGACAAAAGTGCCTTTGCCCTGCCGCCGTAGCAGGAGATTCTCGGCAGCCATCTCATCAATGGCCTTGCGCACGGTGCCCTGACTGACATTGAACCGCGTGGCGAGTTCCGACTCGCTGGGAATAGCCTCGCCGGGACGCCACTCGCCGAATTCCAGTCGCTGCAGAAGCAGACTCTTGATCTGGCGGTAGAGGGGACTGAATGTGGGCGAGGACGAACCGGAGGGGCCGCTCGTGGCGTGCGCATCGGAGGAAGTCCCCTTGGGGGATGCGGCAGAATGCGACATGGACGCCATTTGAACATATTTTTTCAGACCCGTCCACAGCATGTCTTATGTCTTATATAAGCTATCTTACTCATATTGACACAGCGCAGCATTGGGGCTAGGATTTCGCGTCCTTCGGCATGGCGTATCATGAGCAAAGTCGCCGCCATGCAGCGCACCGACCGTGCGGCTCCGATTCTTGCAGTCATGTCCAATCGATTCAAACTGATACAGGAGTTATACAAATGGCAAAAGCCCCCGTACGTGTTGCAGTGACCGGCGCTGCCGGCCAAATCGGTTACGCGCTGGTTTTTCGCATCGCTGCCGGCGAAATGCTCGGCAAGGACCAGCCCGTTATCCTGCAGATGCTGGAACTGCCGATGGAAAAAGCGCAGGCGGCCCTCAAGGGCGTGATGATGGAACTTGATGATTGCGCCTTCCCGACGCTGGCCGGCATGATCGGCACCGACGATCCGCGAGTCGCCTTCAAGGACGCGGACTATGCGCTGCTGGTGGGCGCCAAACCGCGCGGCCCGGGCATGGAGCGCAAGGATCTGCTCATGGAAAATGCCAAGATCTTCATCGAGCAGGGCAAGGCATTGAACGATGTCGCCTCGCGCAATGTCAAGGTGCTGGTAGTCGGCAATCCGGCCAACACCAATGCCTATATCGCCATGAAATCAGCGCCCGGACTGCCGGCGAAAAACTTCACGGCAATGCTGCGCCTCGACCACAATCGCGCCATTTCGCAACTTGCAACGCGCACCGGCAAGACGGTTGCCGATGTCGAAAAGATGATCGTCTGGGGCAACCACTCGCCCACCATGTACCCGGATCTGCGCTTCTGCACCGTGGCCGGCACCGCTGCTCCCGCGGCTGTCAATGACGATGCCTGGTACAAGGACTCCTACATCCCGACCGTCGGCAAACGTGGCGCCGCCATCATCGCCGCGCGCGGCGCGTCGTCTGCCGCATCGGCCGCCAACGCCGCGATCGGTCACATGCACGACTGGGCGCTCGGCACCAACGGCAAATGGGTCACCATGGGCGTGCCTTCCGACGGCAGCTATGGCATTCAGAAAGACATCATCTACGGCGTACCAGTCACCTGTGACGGAGGCGAGTACAAGCGTGTGGAAGGCCTGGCCATCGACGACTATTCACGCAGCATGATGAACAAGACGCTCGCCGAACTGCAGGAAGAGCAAGCCGGCGTCGCCAGCCTCCTCGGCTGATGACCGGCGACAGGATGTGGCAGAGCAAGCGCACGTGAGCCTGCCGCTGCATCCTGCCGCCGTTCTGTACCAGGGGGCCAGGCCGTTTCCGGCGCTGGCTGCCTGCGAGCACTTTGCCGGGTCGGACAAGACCATCCGCAAGGCGCTCGGTTTGCAATCCGAATTGCTGGTCGATGAGCGCCCGATGTTCGATATCACCGCCGACTGCGAAGACGGCGCCGAGCCGGGCCGCGAAGCGGAACATGCCGCAATGATCGCCGGCCTGCTGCTCGATCCGGCAAACCGCTACCGGCGCCTCGGTGCCCGCATCCATGATGTGACGCATCCGCACTGGCGCGAGGAACTGCAAATCATCGTCGGTCGCGCCGGCCGCGAGCTTGCCTACATCGTCCTGCCAAAAGTCACCAATGCCGACGATGCGCTGACCCAGATTGCCGCTCTCGATGAAGTACGCAGCCGCAGCGGCATCGAGCGCGAAATTCCGGTCCACGTGCTGATCGAGACTCCCGGCGCACTGCACGAGGTCTGGCAGATCGCTGCTCTGCCCCATGTCGAATCGATCGACTTCGGCCTGATGGATTTCGTCAGCGCCCATCACGGCGCCATTCCCGGCACCGCGATGCGCTCGCCGGGACAGTTTTCCCATCCGCTGATTACCCGCGCCAAATGCGAAATTGCAGCGGCAGCACTGGGCAATGGCGTGATTCCCAGCCACAACGTGACCACAGACCTCAACGATCCGGGTGTGGCGCACGACGATGCCCGCCGCGCCCGCAACGAGTTCGGCTTCCTGCGCATGTGGAGCATTCACCCGCGCCAGATCCAGCCCATCGTCGAGGCCATGCGGCCTGACTTTACCGAAGTGGCCGAAGCCGCAGGTATCCTGTTGGCGGCGCAAAACGCCAACTGGAAACCGATCGCCTGGGAAGGCAAACTGCATGACCGCGCTTCCTACCGCTACTACTGGGAACTGCTGCGCCGGGCTCACGCCACCGGGGCCGCCCTGCCGCCCGAAGCAAGGCACCGCTTTTTCCACGCCGAACAAGCCACCACTACCGTTTCCCACTGATCGCAACAAGAGGACATCATCATGCTTGAAGCCTATCGCCAACACGTCGCCGAACGCGGCAACCTCGGTATTCCCCCGCTGCCGCTGACCAAGCAGCAGACCGAAGAACTGGTCGCCCTGCTCAAGAGCCCGCCCAAGGGCGAGGAGACCTTCCTGCTTGACCTGATCATCCATCGCGTTCCCGCCGGCGTGGATGACGCTGCCAAGGTCAAGGCCGAGTTTCTCGCGAAACTGGCCAAGGGAGAAGACAAGTGCGCGCTGATTTCGCGCGAAAAGGCCACCGAACTGCTCGGCACCATGGTCGGCGGCTACAACGTCAAGCCCTTGATTGACGTGCTCGACGATGCCGTGGTCGGCGCCGTGGCCGCCAAGGCGCTGAAATCCACGCTGCTGATGTTCGACTTCTTCCACGATGTCGCCGAAAAGGCCAAGGCCGGCAGCGCCAATGCCAAGTCCGTGTTGCAGTCCTGGGCCGATGCCGAGTGGTTCACCCAACGACCCGAAGTGCCGAAGAAAATCAGTGTCACCGTGTTCAAGGTCACCGGCGAAACCAATACCGACGATCTGTCGCCGGCGCCTGATGCATGGAGCCGGCCGGACATCCCGCTGCACGGTCTGGCGATGCTGAAGAATGCCCGCGACGGCATTACGCCGGACAATCCGGGCAACGTCGGCCCCATGAACCTGATCGTCGAACTGAAGAAGAAGGGCCATGCGGTGGCCTACGTCGGCGACGTGGTCGGCACCGGTTCTTCGCGCAAGTCGGCCACCAATTCGGTGCTGTGGTGGACCGGCGACGACATCCCCTTCGTTCCCAACAAGCGCTTTGGCGGCTTCTGCCTCGGCAGCAAGATCGCCCCGATCTTCTTCAATACCCAGGAAGATGCCGGCGCCTTTCCCATCGAGTGCGATGTTGCGCAGATGAACATGGGCGACGTCATCGACATCTATCCCTATGACAGGAAGATCGAGAAGAACGGCGCGGTGGTGTCGAAATTCGACTACAAGTCCGAGGTGCTGCTCGACGAAGTACGTGCCGGCGGCCGCATCAACCTGATCATCGGCCGCGGTCTCACCACCAAGGCGCGCGAGTTCCTCGGCCTGCCCGTCTCGACCCTGTTCCGTCTGCCGCAGCCCCCGGTCGATTCCGGCAAGGGATTCTCGCTGGCGCAGAAGATGGTCGGCCGCGCCTGCGGCCTGCCCGAACTCAGGGGACAACAGCGGGGCATCCGCCCGGGAACCTACTGCGAACCGAAGATGACCTCGGTCGGCAGCCAGGACACCACCGGCCCGATGACCCGCGACGAACTGAAGGACCTGGCCTGCCTCGGCTTCTCCGCCGACCTGGTGATGCAGTCCTTCTGCCATACCGCCGCCTACCCGAAGCTGGTCGACGTCAAGACCCATCGCACCCTGCCCTCCTTCATCACGGCGCGCGGCGGCATCAGCCTGCGCCCCGGCGACGGCGTCATCCACTCCTGGCTCAACCGCCTGCTGCTGCCGGATACGGTCGGTACCGGCGGCGACAGCCACACCCGTTTCCCTATCGGCATTTCCTTCCCGGCAGGCTCCGGCCTGGTCGCCTTCGCCGCCGCCACCGGCGTCATGCCGCTGGACATGCCGGAGTCGGTGCTGGTGCGCTTCAAGGGCAAGCTGCAGCCCGGCATCACGCTGCGCGACCTGGTCAACGCCATCCCCCTCTACGCCATCAAGGCGGGACTGCTGACGGTATCCAAGCAGGGCAAGAAGAACATCTTCTCGGGACGCATCCTTGAAATCGAAGGCCTGCCCGACCTCAAGGTGGAACAGGCCTTCGAACTCACCGACGCCTCGGCCGAACGCTCCGCCGCCGGCTGTGCCGTGCGCCTGAACAAGGAACCGGTCGTCGAGTACATGCGCTCCAACATCACCCTGATGAAGTGGATGATCGCCGAAGGCTACGACGACAAGCGCGCCCTGGGGCGTCGCGTCAAGGCAATGGAAGCCTGGATCGCCAACGGCACCCTGCTGACACCGGATGCCGACGCCGAATATGCCGCCGTGATCGAGATCGACCTGGCCGATGTCAAGGAGCCGATCCTCGCCTGCCCCAACGATCCGGATGACGTCAAGGTACTCTCGGAAGTCGCCGGCGAGAAGATCGACGAGGTCTTCATCGGCAGTTGCATGACCAACATCGGCCACTTCCGCGCCGCCGGCAAGGTGCTCGAAGGCAAGACCGACATCCCGACGCGCCTGTGGATCGCCCCGCCGACCAAGATGGACGCCATGATCCTCAACGAGGAAGGCTACTACGCCATCCTCGGCAAGTCCGGCGCGCGCATGGAAATGCCGGGCTGCTCGTTGTGCATGGGCAACCAGGCGCAGGTCAGGAAAGGCAGCACCGCCATATCGACGTCGACGCGCAACTTCCCCAATCGTCTGGGCATCGATACCCGCGTGTATCTGAGTTCAGCCGAGCTGGCAGCTGTGACCGCGCTGATGGGCAGGATCCCGACCGTGGCCGAATACATGGAGCAGGTGCAGGCGGTGAATGCCAAGGCAGCCGAAGTCTATCGCTACATGTCGTTCGACAAGATACCTATGTTCGCTGAAATTGCCGCAGAAGTTGAGGTTTAACGCCTAAGAAAGTTTGGCAGTTCATCGCCCGGAAACCCGCATGCTTACTCATGCGGGTTTTTCGTTTTGAAGGCTTGGAACACGGGTCCCGATCCTGAACTGCTTGACCATCAATATGGCTTTAGCCCCATGAATCGCTCCAGCGCAAGGACGTGCCTGCGTTCCTCAGTTGCGAATTCCTGCGCCAATACCCGCACCTGCGAATCTGTTGATGACTGAGCCGCCTCTTCGTAAAACACCACTGCACGGCGCTCGGCGTCCAACGCTCTGGTCATGGCGCTATCGAGGTCGATGATTTCGCCGGGAACTGGAATTGGACTCATGGTTTCCGGTGCAGAATGATTGCCCCACAGGTATGCGCGTTGCGGAAGTTCTGAGACATCCTTGTACCCGGCGCGCGCCATGACGTCACTGAGATGCATATCTGCATACCCGGCCATCTCGCGGAAGAAAGCTACAGCCTCCCGGTTCTCTGCTGCGGCGACCACCTCGGCCGATTTCGCATAAATTAATGCCGCCTCGTGTTCGAGTTTGACAGCATGGGCAAGAAAAGTGTCGAGGTTCATGGTTTGAATAAGGACTATGCCGCGTTGCGGGAAGACACATTCTCCACCGATGATGGATTGCCACGCAAGCCCTATCTGACGCAGATTCCCGGATAAAGCCCGGCGCCGATAGCCGGAACCGGATTGCCTTCATACCGAGGAAATCTGAGCTTCCCCCTGTGCCCCGCCAAAGGAAAGCGGATACCAACAGCACGGTCATTGCGGGCGCAGCAAGCCTTATACTTTACCCCGCCGAAACGGGCCGTTTGCAGGAAACTGCCTAACGTTCTTTTAGCACGAAGCGGGGAACTGACAATGAACATGCCGTTGAAGAACCTGATGGTGCACCTGGATCAATGCGAACGCAGTGCCGTCAGGCTCGATCTGGCGATATCGCTGGCGCGCCGGCACCAGGCGCGACTGGTGGGTGTGTTCGGACAACGGGCTCATGCCCGGCAGGTGGGGGTGGTTGCCTCCTGGCCCAGCCAGGAGTACGTCGCTGCCCGTGACGCCAGCAAGGCCGCGTTCGAGAAAGCCACTGCCGGCTTGCCCGAAGCCGAATGGCGCGACATAAACCGCGGCAGCGACGCCGAGGTGGTGCGCCACATAATCAACCTTGCCCGCCATGCCGATTTGGTGCTGCTCGGACAGCATGACGACAGGATCAAGGCTTGCGTACCGGAAGAACTGGCCATGGAGGTGATTCTGGATTGCGGCCGCCCCGTGCTGATTCTGCCCTACGCCGGCGACTTCAGCGAAGTCGGCAGGCATCCGCTGATCGCCTGGAGCGACGCCCGCGAGGCGGCCCATGCGCTCAACGATGCACTGCCCCTGATCGGCGGCTGCGACGAGGCCATGGTCTTGTCTTTTTCGGCTCACCACGCGGAAGGCGACGCATCCTGCGCCGAAGTCGCACGCCACCTGGCGACGCACGGTATCAAGGCCAGGACCGAAGTGATGCTGGTGCAGGACTTCGGCATCATGGACATGCTGCTTAACCGGGTCACTGACCGCGGCGCCGACCTGCTGGTAATGGGTGCCCACGGCCAACTCGGCTTTCCCTTTTTCAGCGGCGGCGCCGGCACCCGTTACATTCTCAAGCATATGACCGTACCGGTGCTGATGTCCAACTAAGCCCCCCGGGGCGAAAATGCGGTTGGTCTGGCCAGCACTGCAACACGCTGGTTCCGCCGCCCCGCAAGCGGTTCGCCAAGCCACCGAATTGCTGATGCCTGTTACTGCATCGCAGCAATTCCGCGCTAAGATAACGCTGCCGGCTAAGGGAGAGCGCGCATGATCCAGCTTCAAGCCATCAATTCGGAATACATCGAGAACCGCACCTTCGACGAAATAGCCGTCGGCGACAGCGCTACCCTGGTCCGCACGCTGCGCCATGAAGATATCCAGATGTACGCCATCATGTCCGGCGACATCAATCCTTCCCACGTCGATCCCGAGTATGCCCACTCCTCCCTGCTGCGCGAGGTAATCGCCCACGGCATGTGGGGCGGTGCGCTCATCTCCACGGTGCTGGGCACCCGGTTTCCCGGGCCGGGTACCGTCTACGTCGATCAGACGCTGCACTTCGCGCTGCCGGTGCGGGTCGGCGATACGCTGACGGCCACCGTCACCTGCCAGCAAAAGTTCCCGCGCAACAAACATATGCTTCTTGATTGCCTGTGCACCAACCAGGACGGCCAGAAAGTGATCAGCGGCACCGCCGAGGTACTGGCGCCGACCGAAAAGATCAGGCGCCTGAAAGCCAATCTGCCGGACTTCAAACTATCGGAAACCCGCAAGGCGCGCTTCGAGCACCTGCTCGAAATCACCCGCGGGCTCACTCCGATATCAATGGCCGTGGCACATCCCTGCGATACCGAATCGCTGAAAGGGGCGCTGCTCGCGCGCGATCGCGGCCTGATCATTCCCACCCTGGTCGGCCCCGAGGAGAAGATCCGCCAGATCGCCGCTGCCAACCAGCTCGACCTCTACGGCTGCACCCTGATCAACGTCGCCCACAGCCACGCCGCCGCCGAGATTGCGGTGTCGCTGGCGCGCGAAGGCCAGGTCGAAGCGCTGATGAAGGGCTCGCTGCATACCGACGAACTGATGAGCGAGGTGATCGACAAGGTCACCGGTCTGCGCACCGAGCGACGCATCAGCCACGTATTCCTGATGGACGTGCCGACCTATCCGCGCCTGTTGTTCATTACCGATGCCGCCGTCAATGTCGCGCCCGATCTCGAGGCCAAGGTCGACATCGTGCAGAACGCGATTGATCTGGCGCACATGCTGAACATCGCCGACCCCAAGGTGGCGATTCTGGCCGCAGTGGAAACCGTCAACCTCAAGATGCAGGCCACGCTCGACGCCGCAGCGCTGTGCAAGATGGCCGACCGCGGCCAGATCACCGGCGCCCTGCTCGACGGCCCGCTGGCCTTCGACAATGCCATCTCGCTGGTCGCGGCGCGCACCAAGGGCATCAAGTCTGCCGTCGCCGGCCAGGCCGACATCCTGCTGGTGCCCGACATCGAATCCGGCAACATGCTGGCCAAGCAGTTGGAGTATCTGGCCGATGCCCTGACCTCCGGCATCGTCCTCGGCGCCCGGGTGCCGATCGTCCTGACCAGCCGCGCCGATTCCGCCGAAACCCGCACCGCCTCGACCGCCGTGGCCATGGTCATGGCTCATGCCAAACGCAAGAAGGTCTGATATGGCAAATGCAATCCTCACCCTCAATGCCGGCTCTTCCTCGATCAAGTTTGCCTTGTTCGCCAACGGCGCAAGCATTCCGCAGCAGCCCGAACTGGTCGGCCAGATCGATGGCATCGGCGCCGCCGGCGGGCAGAAGGCGCACCTCAAGGCCGTCAGCGCCGGCAATCAGCTGCTGGACAACATCGATCTCGATCTCGCAGGTCCGGCCGAATCCCAGCACAAGCTGGCCCTGAATTTCCTGGTCGACTGGCTGCACCGGCACGAAGCGGGCTGGCGCATTTGCGGTGTCGGCCATCGCGTGGTGCACGGCGCGCAGAAGTTCTCGCAACCCATCGTGCTCGACGCGGCCATCACCGACGCCTTGCGCGGTTTCATCCCGCTGGCGCCGCTGCACCAGCCGCACAATCTTGCCGGCATCGACGCACTTGCCGCAGCGCTGCCGGGCATACCGCAGGTGGCCTGCTTCGATACCGCCTTTCATCGCAGCCAGCCGGAAGTCGCGCAACTCTTTGCCCTGCCCCGCGCCATCACCGCGCAAGGCGTGCGCCGCTACGGTTTCCACGGGCTGTCCTACGAATACATTGCCGAGGTCCTGCCGCAGCACCTCGATGCCAGCCGCGCCAGGGGCCGTGTCGTCGTCGCGCACCTGGGCAATGGCGCGTCGATGTGCGCCATGAAGGACCTCAAGAGCCAGGCGTCGACCATGGGCTTCACCGCCGTCGATGGCCTGATGATGGGCACCCGCACCGGCAACCTCGATCCCGGGGTGCTGCTGTATCTGATGGACTATCAGCAGATGGACGCCAAGGCCCTGACCCGGCTGCTGTATAAGGAATCCGGCCTGCTCGGCGTATCCGGCATCAGCCAGGACATGCGCGTCCTGCTCGATTCCCCGGCGGCAGAAGCGCGCGAAGCGGTCGATCTGTTCTGTTACCGCATCGTGCGCGAAATCGGCTCGCTGGCAGCCGCGCTTGAGGGGCTCGATGCGCTGATATTCACCGGCGGCATCGGCGAACATGGCGCGCGGGTGCGGCAGCAGGTCTGCACCCGGTTCGACTGGCTCGGACTGAGGCTCGATGCGGCTGCCAACGCGGCCAATGCATCGACAATTTCGGCAGCGGACAGCCGGATTGCTGTCTGCGTCATACCCACAAATGAAGAATGGATCATCGCGCGACACACCGCGAAACTCATCGCCTGACCCCGCCCGCGTCCCGCCAGGGCAAGCTCTTTCGTTCACGGCGAGGGCGTGAAAAGTGGTCACTTTCACCGGCTGCAAGTCCTGTCAAGCCTGTCAACCCCCTGAAAAACATCTGTCGAATCGTCCTAGCAAAAAGCATCCCAGAGCGCTCTCAAGCCAAGTCTCGAAAAGCAGCGCCATCCTCCTGTTTTTCTTCCCATTTCATCCTGCCAAAACATACTATATCTAGTAGGGAGCACCTACCACCTCCACTAGTGAGATTCGTAACTCATTGTTTTGTTAAATGTAAATATTTTCTGCTTTTCACCTTATCGAGCCGGGGGTATGCTTCCCCGCTCACTGGACATCTAAACGGCTATCGTCTTCGGAAGAGACCATGACTACGACAACAAATAATACTGAGGAATCAACAAGCTACGAACATACAGGGCAGATGGGTCTGCCTCTGCCACAGGAGATTTCAGGCGAAGTGCTGCTTGAAAAATATGCAAAAGGCACCGAACGCGACGTGCGCGACGTACGTGGCCGCGTGGCCCGCGCGCTGGCCTCGATCGAGGCCGAAGACAAACGCAGTTATTGGGAGGCGCGCTTCCTCGAAGCTCAGGAAAACGGCTTCGTTCCCGCCGGTCGCATCAACTCCGCCGCCGGCACCGACTTGTGCGCCACGCTCATCAACTGTTTCGTGCAACCGGTGGGCGATTCGATTTCCGAGATCGTCGACGGTCGCCCCGGTATCTATACGGCATTACTGCAGGCCGCCGAGACCATGCGCCGCGGCGGCGGTGTCGGCTACGACTTTTCTTCCATCCGTCCGATCGGCGCCCACGTCAAAGGTACGCAATCGCGTGCCTCCGGCCCGGTCTCCTACATGCGCGTCTTCGACCGTTCCTGCGAGACGGTGGAATCCGCCGGCAGCCGCCGCGGCGCGCAAATGGGCGTTCTGCGCTGCGACCACCCGGACATCGAAGAATTCATCCACGCCAAGGATGCCGGCGACCTGACCAACTTCAACATCTCGGTCGGCGTCACCGACCAGTTCATGCAGGCGGTGGAGGCGGATGGCGAAATCGAACTTTCGCATCGCGCCACGCCCTCGGCCGATATCAAGGCGGACGGCGCCTATCAGCGTGGCGACGGCATCTGGGTCTATCGCAAGGTACGCGCCCGCGATCTGTGGGAGCAGGTCATGCGCTCCACCTACGATCACGCCGAGCCGGGCATCCTGTTCCTCGACCGCATGAACAAGGACAACAACCTCTACTACTGCGAGACCATCGAAGCCACCAACCCCTGTGCCGAACAGCCGCTGCCACCCTACGGCTGCTGCTGCCTCGGCTCGATCAACCTGACGCTGTTCGTCACGGAAGCCTTCAGCAAGAAGGCCAGCTTCGATTTCGTCGCCTTCGGCAAGACCATCGACACCTCGGTGCGCATGCTCGACAACGTCCTCGACGCCACGCACTGGCCGCTGGAACAGCAACTCAAGGAGGCGCAGAACAAGCGCCGTGTCGGCTTGGGCTTCACCGGCCTCGGCGACGCGCTGATCATGCTCAAATTGCGCTACGACACCGATGCCGCGCGCGACATGGCGACCCGGATCTCCGAGTTCATGCGCGACCGCGCCTACCTGTACTCGGTCGAACTGGCCAGGGAGCGCGGCGCCTTTCCGCTGTTCAACGCCGACATGTATCTCTCCGGCGGCAATTTCGCTTCGCGCCTGCCGCAGGAAGTCAAGGACTCGATCCGCAAGTACGGCCTGCGCAACTCGCACCTGCTGTCCATCGCGCCCACCGGCACCATCAGCCTGGCCTTCGCCGACAATGCCAGCAACGGCATCGAGCCGCCCTTCTCCTGGACCTACACGCGCAAGAAGCGCATGGCCGACGGCACCTTCAAGGAGTACGCGGTAGAAGACTACGCCTGGCGCCTCTACAAGCACCAGGGCGGGGATATTTCCAAGCTGCCGGACTACTTCGTCACCGCCCTGGAAATCTCGGCACAGGCCCACGAAAAGATGGTCGCCGCCGTGGCGCCGCATGTCGACACTTCGATTTCCAAGACCGTAAACGTTCCCGCCGACTACCCCTACTCGGAATTCGAGGACCTCTACATGGTGGCCTGGAAATCCGGCCTCAAGGGGCTCGCCACCTACCGGCCCAACTCGGTGCTGGGCAGTGTGCTCTCGGTCACGCCGACACCGGCGGAAAGCGCCCAGAAACAGCCGCATGACGTCACCATCGACAACGCCAACCGCCGCCTTTCCATCGGCGCCCTGCCCGCCCCGGTGCTCGCCTCGCTGCGCTGGCCGGGCCGCCCGCGCATGACCGACGGCAATGCGGCATGGACCTACATGGTCGAAGCGCCGCAAGGCGAGTTCGCCCTCTTCGTCGGCCAGATCGAAAACGATCTGGGACGCGACGTACCCTTCGAAGTCTGGGTCAACGGTGCCGAGCAGCCGCGCGGCATCGGCGCCGTGGCCAAGACGCTGTCGATGGACATGCGCGCCAACGACAAGGCCTGGCTCAAGCTCAAGCTCGACGCCCTGGCCAGGACGCAGGACGACAACGCCTTTGAACTGCCCCTGCCGCCCAATGGCGAACGCAAACTGGTCCCCGGCGTAGTCTCGGCGCTGGCCCAGGTAGTGCGCTACCGCTGCGAGAAGCTCGGCGCTCTGGAAGGCTCCGAAGCCACCCCGGTGATCGACTGCATGTTCAGCCGCGACGAGCCCAAAACCGGCACCGACGGCACGCTGTCATGGACCGTCGATGTGGTCAATCCGGCCTCGGGCGAAGAGTTCGTCCTGGGCCTCAAGGAAATCACCCTGCCCGACGGCGTGACGCGACCCTATTCGGTATGGCTCTCCGGCCACTACCCGCGCGCCCTGGACGGCCTGACGCGCCTGCTCTCGCTCGACATGCGCGTGCTCGACCCGGCCTGGATCGGCATGAAGCTGAGGAAACTCCTGAACTACGCCGAACCGCTGGGCGATTTCATGGCCCGCGTCCCCGGCTCCAACAAGCAGCAGAACTGGCCCTCCACCGTCGCCTACATCGCCCGCCTGATCATGCATCGCTATGCCATGTTGCGCATTCTCGACGAGAACGGCTACCCGACCCGCGAGATGGGCATCCTCGAAGTCCCCGAGCAGAAGAGCGGCGGTGTCAAGGTGATGCAGGGTTCGCTGTGCGCTGAATGCGGCAATTACACCGTCATCAGAAAGGACGGTTGCGATTTTTGTTCGGCCTGCGGCGCAGTCGGTAGTTGCGGCTGAAGGTTGTCACCAACATACGTGTCGTTTCCCTGAAATAGCCGCCCGGGATGACGATAATCAGACGGGCTGGCAACTGAAAGGAAAATGGGAAAGCCCCAAGAAATTCAATTCTTGGGGCTTTTTTGTCAACACGCTTTTGCTGTATCAGGAAAAGAAACGGCTGTTTGCTTTCCCGGTTGATTCAGTGCGGCGCAGCGTCACTTGGCCGGACACTTGATCTTCACGCGCGATTTTTCAGTCACCGGGCTGAAATACGTTTTCCCTTCGTAGCAAGCCTCGACCATTTTCTCAACGGTCGTTTCCCTGTAACAGCGGCGCCCCTCCTTGATGATTTTCTCGACTGGCCTGGGCGATGAATTCCTTGGGTCGAACCCGTCTGCAGCAGAAGATCCGGCCTTCAAGTCGTCGGCCATTGCCGGATCACACGTGCTGGCGAGAACTATCAATCCTGCCGCTGCTACAAGAACCTTAACGTCCATACCGAATTCTCCGAAGGCAACTTAACTTAGATCGCGCTGAGCCGTGAAAGTCTTTCTTGCGCTGACGGTCTGCAGACGGGCTCACGGCGCCCGGCCATGGGCGCCGGCCGCCGCAGCTTCAGGCTGCCGCACAGGGCGCATTTCAGACCGGCTTTCTGCCGGCGCCCGGCAGGTCGTCCCGGGTGACGAGGAAGACCTTGTTCTCCGCATGCGCGGTATCCAGCCAGACTGCCGGCAAGTCGGGGAAGGCGGCTTCGACCAGTTCCTGATTGTGGCCGACTTCGACGGCCAGCACGCCGCCGGGGTTGAGGTGTTCGCGCGCCTCGCCGAGGATGCGCCGCACCAGGTCCAGTCCGTCACGGCCGGCAGCCAGTGCCAGCGCCGGTTCGTGGCGGTATTCGGCCGGCAGGGCGTCCATTGCCGCGCTGGTGACGTAGGGCGGGTTGCTGACGATGAGGTCGTAGCGCCGGCCCTTGACTGCCGCGAACAGATCGGACTCGATCGCCTGAACCCGATCCTCGAGCGCGTAATCGGCAATATTGCGACGCGCAACGCTGAGGGCTTCGGCAGAGATGTCGATTGCATCTACCGTGGCGTTGGCGAAGGCGTGGGCCATCAGAATGGCCAGGCAGCCCGAGCCGGTACACAGATCGAGGGTCGCCGTAACGGCGTGCGGATCGTCGATCCATGGCGCGAAACCGTTTTCCAGAAGTTCGGCGAAGTAGGAGCGCGGCACGATGACGCGTTGATCAACGTAAAAGCGGAACGGCCCCAACCAGGCTTCCTGCACCACATAGGCGGTCGGCAGGCGCTGCACGACACGCTGCTGCAGGTTGTTCAGCAGTGTCAGCCGTTCGCTCTTGGTCAGGCGCGCGTCGAGCCAGGGTTCGAGCGTGTCTCGCGGCAGATGCAGGCTGGCGAGGATCAGCCAGACTGCCTCGTCCCAGGCGTTGTCCGTACCGTGGCCGAAAAACAGCCCGGCCTCGTTGAAGCGGCTGACCGCCCAGCGCAACCAGTCGCGGATGGTGAGAAGTTCGTCGGTGGCGCTGTTGATCACTCGGAAACCAATCGTTCGAAGGTGTGCTCGTAGATGCGCGCCAGCGGTTCGAGATCGGCCACGGCGATGCGTTCGTTTACCTGGTGAATGCTGCTGCCGACCGGGCCGAATTCCACGAGTTGCGGGCAGATGTCGGCGATGAAACGGCCGTCGGAAGTGCCGCCGCTGGTCGACAGTCCGGCGGCAACACCGACCTCGGTGGCGATGGCGTCGATCAGCGCCGCGCACAGATCGCCGCGCGCCGTGATGAATGGTCGCGCCCCCAGCGTCCAGCGGATGTCGTATTCGACGGCGTGGCGATCGAGCAGCGCATGCACCCTGGACTGAAGGCCGTCCACCGTGCTGGCGGTCGAGAAGCGGAAGTTGAACATGACCTCGATGCTGCCCGGCACCACGTTGCCGGCGCCGGTTCCGGCATGGATGTTGGAAATCTGGAAGGTGGTGGGCGGAAAATATTCGTTGCCGGCATCCCATGCGCTTGTCGCCAGTTCCGCCAGTGCCGGCGCCGCCAGATGCACCGGGTTCTTCACCAGGTGCGGGTAGGCGACGTGGCCCTGCACGCCTCTGATGGTGAGTTTGGCCGACAGCGAACCGCGGCGCCCGTTCTTCATGGTGTCGCCCAGACGGCTGACGCAGGTCGGTTCGCCGACGATGCAGAAGTCGATGGCTTCCTTGCGCGCCTGGAGTGTTTCCACCACGCGCACCGTGCCATCCACGGCATCACCCTCCTCGTCGGAGGTCAGCAGCAGCGCGAAAGAATCGGTGCCGGCGGGCCGGCGCGAGATAAGGCGTTCGAGGGCAACGACACAGGCCGCTATCGAACTCTTCATGTCGGCCGCGCCGCGACCGTACAGGTAGCCGTCGCGCACTGCCGGTTCAAAGGGCGGTGATGTCCATTCGTCGAGCGGCCCGGGGGGTACCACGTCGGTGTGCCCGGCGAAGCAGATCAGGCGGCTGCCGGGTTTCCCGCCCGGGTCGCGTCGCGCCCAGAGATTCGAGACGCCGGCGACATCCATGCGTTCGATGCGAAAACCCAAGGGCATCAGCCACGAGGCGATCAGGTCGAGACAGCCGGCATCGTCGGGGCTTAGCGAAGGACGCGCGATCAGCGCCCGCGCTTTTTCGAGGACGGGCATCAGTTGTCCATCTTCAGCGTGAATTCGCTGAAGGATCCGGGTGCAACCGACTTGGTAAAGTTGGGGGCGGCCGACTTGGTTTGATCGACCGCATCTCCCTCCGCCGGAGCCTCCGCCGCGGCATTGTTGATCACCTGCTGCAGATTGTTGGCCGAGTCGGCGCTGGCGAGCGCTTCTTCGAGCGTGATGGTGTTGCTCTTGTAGAGTTGGAAAAGAGCCTGCTCGAAGGTCTGGCTGCCCGGCACCATGCTGCTTTCCATGGCGTCCTTGATCTCGTTGAGGTCGCCCTTTTCGATCAGTTCGGCGATGTGGCGCGAATTCAGCAGCACTTCCACCGCGGCGACACGACCGCCGGCCGGCGTCTTGATCAGGCGCTGGGAGATCACGCATTTCAGCGTCACGGCAAGGTCGGCCAGCAGGGCCGGGCGATTGTCGAGAGGATAGAAGCTGATGATCCGGCTCATGGCGTGGTAGCTGTTGTTGGCATGCAGCGTCGCCATGCACAGGTGTCCTGACTGGGCATAGGCGATCGCCTGGGTCATGGTGTCCTTGTCGCGGATTTCACCGATGAAGATCACGTCCGGCGCCTGGCGCAGGGCATTCTTCAGGGCGACCTGGAAGGCTTTGGTGTCGGTGCCGACCTCGCGTTGATTGACGATCGACTTCTTGTTCTTGAAAAGAAACTCCAGCGGGTCTTCCAGCGTAAGGATGTGCCCCGAGACATTCTCGTTGCGGTAGTCGATCATCGAAGTCAGCGTGGTGGACTTGCCGGAGCCCGTGGCACCGACCATCAGGATCAGCCCCCGCTTTTCCATGATCACGTCCTTGAGGACAGGGGGCAGGAAAAGGGAATCAAACTTCGGGATGTCCACCGGAATGTAGCGTGCCACTATCGCCGGCGTGCCGCGCTGGAAAAAGCAGGACAGGCGATAGACGCCGACATCGCGCGCCACAACGCGGGTCTGCAGTTCCTTTTCCCGCTCGAATTCCTCGATCTGTTCCGGCTTGAGAACTTCCTCCAGCAGGCTCTTCACGGTGGCCATGTCGAGGATGGTCGGATTGACCGGCACCGCGTTGCCCTGCATCTTGATGGTGATCGGAGCGCCGACCGAAAGAAACAGGTCGGTTGCCTTCTTGTCGGCCATCAGCCGGAACAGCTTGTCCATGGTTCCCATATTGCGATCCCCCTCGGATTTCTGCGTTCAGTTGCGCAGCAGTTCGTTGATGCCCTTCTTGGCCCGGGCCAGTCCTATGACCTGCCGGAGTTCGTTCATGGCGGTTTCTCAGAGAGTCAGGCAAAAATCGTTGATCCGTCGCGCGGCTTCGACACATTCATCGTGTGCCGCGACCAGCGCTATGCGGATGAAGTTGGCACCGGGATTGATCCCGCCCGATTCGCGAGCAATGTAGCTGCCCGGCAAGACCACTACATTCTTCTGCCGCAGCAGTTCGCGGGCGAACTCGGTATCGGCGACGGGCGTCCTCGCCCACAGGTAGAAACTGGCCTCCGGCACCCGGCAATCAAGGTGGCGGGCAATCAGCGGTGTCACTTCATGAAACTTCTCGGCGTACCGGCGGCGATTGTCGCGGACATGAGCTTCATCCGACCAGGCAGCGATGCTGGCCGCCTGTACCGCGAGACTCATGGCGCCGCCGCTGTAGGTCCGGTAGAGCAGGAATTTCTTGAGGATGGCGTCATCGCCGGCGACAAAACCGGAGCGCAATCCGGGCACGTTGGAGCGCTTGGACAGGCTGGAGAAGACCACCAGTCTGCGGTAGTCGCAGCGCCCCAGTTGCGCCGCTGCGCTCAGGCCGCCCAGAGGAGGTGCGGCTTCGTCAAAAAATATCTCCGAGTAGCACTCGTCGGAGGCGATGACAAAGTCGTAACGGTCGGCAAGCTCGAACAAGGTTTTCCAGGCGGCCAGGCTCATGACCTTGCCGGTCGGATTGGCCGGCGAACAGACATACACCAGTTGCACGTCGCGCCATGTGCTTTCCGCAATCGTGTCCCACTGCAGTTCGAAACCATCGTGGGGCAGGGTATTCAGGTAGACCGGCTGCGCTCCGGCCAGCAGCGTTGCGCCCTCGTAGATCTGGTAAAAGGGGTTGGGGCAGACCACCTTGGCGCCGCCGGTGCCACCATTGCCGCAGCGGTTGATCACGGTCTGGGCAAAGGCGAACAGCGCTTCGCGCGAACCATTCACCGGCAGCACCTGGGTCATCGGGTCGGGCGTTGCCACGGCGTAGCGGCGCGCGATCCAGGCGGCGATCGTCTGGCGCAGTTCGTCCGAGCCCTGCGTGGTCGGATAATTGGCTAGCCGGTCGAGCTTGTCTGCCAGTGCGCGCTGGATGAAGGGAGGCGTTTCATGTTGCGGCTCGCCGATCGACAGCTTGATCTCGCCAAAAGCCGGCGCCGGCGAAACACCGGCAAACAGGTGGCGCAGCTTTTCGAACGGATAGGGCTGCAGATGGTCCAGATCGGAATTCACGGTGCGCTGACAGGCGAACGGAAATGAAACCATTATACGAGAGGGCTTGCGCGTCAATGACCGCGGAATTCCGGTAAATTAGCAGGCCGGCAGTGCATGAGGAGGCAGACGTGGGACAAATCATCGAATTCAAGCGACCGGACGGCAGCGCCTGTCGCGGTTATCTCGCCAGTGCGGCTCAGGGCCTTCCCGGCGTGGTGGTAATTCAGGAATGGTGGGGGCTCAACGACCAGATCTGCGGTGTTGCCGACCGTTTCGCCCGTGCCGGTTTCAACGCGCTGGCACCCGACCTTTTCAAGGGACGGGTGACCCAGGAAGCCGACGAGGCCAGCCACTTGATGAACGGTCTCGACTTCCCGGGAGCCACCCATCAGGACATTCGCGGCGCCGTCGATCATCTGCGCCGCCTGGGCAGCGCCAAGGTCGCCGCGATGGGCTTTTGCATGGGCGGCGCGCTGACCATCGCCGCCGCCGTGCACGTGCCGGATCTTGCCGCCGGCGTGTGTTTCTACGGCATTCCGCCCGCGGATTTTGCCGATCCGGCGAACATCCGCATTCCATTCCAGGGGCATTTCGCCGGCAAGGACGACTGGTGCACGCCGGCGGCGGTTGATGCGCTTGAAGCCTCCATGCTGGCCGGGGGCGCGACGCCGGAAATCTATCGCTACGCTGCCGACCATGCCTTCTTCAACCAGGCGCGCGGCGAAGTCTATGATGCGGCCTGCGCCAACGCAGCGTGGGAGCGTAGCATCGCGTTTCTTCGCCGACATCTCGCCTGAGGCGCACAGCCATGGACCTGACACCCGCCGACTGGGTCAACCTCAGCGTCACCGAGGCTCTGCTTTCCCGCGAGGGGCCACCGCTGTACGTGGCCGCCAAGCTCGGCTGTGTTGCCGCGGTACGGATGATGACCGAGGCCGGCACCAACCTTGAGGTTCTCGGCCCGAGGAAGGAGCGCCCGTTGCACGCGGCGGCTGCCGGCGGCCATGATGCCATTGCAGCGACGCTGGTCAGTGCCGGCTGCGAAATCGATGCGCAGGACGAGGACGGCAATACGCCGCTGGTTACGGCGGTTCTCAACGGCCAGGCCGGACCGGTGGAACTGCTGCTGGCAGTGGGCGCCGATATTGAAATTGCGCGCCTCGATGGCCTCACCGCAATTCACGTGGCGCAATTACCCGGCACGCCGAAGGGCATACAGGAACTGATTCTGCTCGGCCAGGACGAGTTGATTTGACCGCAAGCACGCCGCTCCAGGTCCCGGCCGGCACACCAGGAAAATGACATGAAGCTGTATCTTGCCGGTCCCGACGTGTTTCGTCCGGATGCACTGCAATGGGCCGAACGCGTCCGCGCCCTTCTCCGCCGTGCCGGCCATGAAGCCCTGATCCCGCTGGATGGCGAGCAAACCACTGCCGCCGCAATCTATCGCAACAATCTGCGCCTGATCGGGGAGGCCGATGGCGTGCTGGCCAACCTCAATCCGTTTCGCGGCACCGAGCCGGATTCAGGCACCTGCGTCGAAATCGGCTACGCGCTGGCGCTCGGCAAGCCGGTGATCGGTTATGCCGACACGCTGGTGCCCATGCGTGAGCGCCTGCAGGCGGATGGCCCCGGCGCAGATGGCCGCTATCGTGATTCTGCAGGCCGGATGGTGGAGGATTTCGGGCTGGCCCTGAACCTCATGCTGTCAGTCCCGGTGCGACTGGAACAGGGCGGAATCGAAGAAGCGCTGCGCGCAGTGAGCGCCTGATCAGTTCTTTCGCAGCGGCGGCTTCAGCCTGAATTCCGGAGCGATCCGCGTATTCTCGCCGTCGACGATCAACCACAGTTCGGCGTCCTGCAGCGTGCATTGCAACTGCATGCCGCGCTCGGCCAGCGCCGCCAGCGAGCGGGACTCCTCGGCCGACAGATTGATGATCGTGAGATTATCCTGGCGCAGCAGTGCCGCCTTGTTCTGCTGCCACCACATGTCGGCGACACGGCCGCCGTAGGTGACTACCACCACCTGTCGCGCCCGTCCGCAGGCGCGCCGGATGCGCCTTTCCTCAGGCAGGCCGACCTCGATCCAGAGTTCGATGGCGCCGGTCAGGTCCTTGCGCCACAGGTCGGGCTCGTCCTCGGACGCCAAGCCCTTGCCGAAGCTAAGGGCCGCGTCGGCATACATGGCGAAAGCCAGCACCCGCACCATCATGCGTTCATCGGTCTCCGACGGATGCCGGGCGACGGTCAGCGCATGGTTCTGATAGTAGTTGCGCTCCAGATCGGCGATCTGGAGTTCGACTTTGAAGATGGTGGACTTGAGGGCCAGAAAAACTTTCCGTGGCTTGGGCTCGGTACTACTTTTTGACCGGTGTCGGAATCGACGACTTCCCCTGCGCGCCGCCGAAAGGCAGAGCCGGTGCGGCAGGCTGGGTCTTGTCCTTCTTGGGTTTTTTCTGCTCGCGATTGCTGCGCATTTGTCCCTTGGCCATTTGAGTTCTCCTGAAAGTAAAAAGTGCCGGCAGTTCATACGAGCAGATCTGCAAGGCTGTTGAACCGGGGAGCCGGCCTTGCCCGGGATCTGCAGCCCTGATCAGACGTTGGCGGGCCGCGGCGAATGGTACTCCCAATCGGAAAATAGTTTGGCGAATCTGCCATACGGCGACGTCGACGGGTGGCTGAATTCATCCTCCGCTTGGTAAAATACGCCCATGAATGAAAAAACCTTCCCACTTGATGCCGCGGCCCTGCGCCAGTTGGCCGAACGTTTCCCCACGCCCTTCTACCTTTACGACGAGGCAGCGATACGCGCCAACGCCAGGCACATCCGCCAGGCGTTCGCGATCTTCCCCGACTTCCACGAGCACTATGCGGTCAAGGCCCTGCCCAACCCCTTTGTCCTCAAGATTCTCGCCGACGAGGGTTTTGGCGCCGACTGCGCCAGTATCCCCGAACTGATCCTGGCCGAGAAGGCGGGCATGAGGGGCGAGGACGTGATGCTGACCTCGAACGCGACGCTGGGGCAGGAGTTCGCCACCGCCCGCCAACAAGGCGCCGTGATCAACCTCGACGACATCAGCCACATCGACTTTCTGCAGAAGACCGCCGGCCTTCCCGAACTGGTCTCTTGCCGCTACAACCCAGGCCCGCTCAAGGATGGCAACGTCATCATCGGCAAGCCCGAGGAGGCCAAGTACGGCTTCACCCGGCAACAGATTCTTGACGGGCTCGTCCTCCTGCGCAGCAAGGGCGTCACGCGCTTCGGCCTGCACACCATGGTGGCGTCGAACGAGCTGAATGCCGACTACCACATCGAGACCGCCCGCATCCTGTTCGAACTCGCGGTCGAGGTGAAGGAGAAGACCGGCATCCGGGTCGAGTTCGTCAACCTCGGCGGCGGTGCCGGCATCCCCTACCGTCCGGAGCAGACGCCGCTCGATTACAAGGACCTGGCACGCGGCATCCGCGCCGCTTATGACGAAGTTATCATTCCTGCAGGCCTCGACCCCCTCGGCCTGCACCTGGAATGGGGCCGCATCATCACCGGTCCCTACGGCTGGCTGGTGACCACGGCGGTGCGCAGCAAGAGCATCTATCGCGAATACGTCGGCGTCGACGCCTCGATGGCCGATCTCATGCGCCCGGGCATGTACGGCGCCTACCACCACCTGACCGTGGCCGGCAAGGAGCACGCCGCGTCGACCGAGACCTATGACGTGGTCGGCAGCCTGTGCGAGAACAACGACAAGTTCGCGGTCCAGCGGAAACTGCCAAAAATCGATGTCGGCGACCTCGTGATCATCCACGATGCCGGCGCCCACGGCCGGGCCATGGGATTCAACTACAACGGCAAGCTGCGCTGCGGCGAACTGCTGCTGCGTGCGGACGGCACGGTGACCCAGATCCGCCGCACCGAGAGCATCGACGACTACTTCATCACCCTGGATTTCGCGGCGCTGGAAAGCTTCGACGCGACCGCGAAAGGAACCTCATGATCAAGCGCAACCAAGGCCTCGCCAACCTCACGGCCGGCTACCTGTTCCCCGAGATCGGCCGCCGCCGCCGCGAGTTCGCCGCCGCCCATCCCGAGGCCAAAATCATCAGCCTGGGCATCGGCAACACCACCGAGGCACTGACTCCGCACATCGATGCCGGACTCGTCGCCGGCGCCCGCCGCCTGGGCACCCTGGAGGGCTACTCCGGTTACGGCGACGAGCAGGGCCTCACCGAGCTGCGCGAGCGTATCGCCGCGGTGTTTTACGACGGCAAGATGGCCGCCGATGAGGTCTTCGTCTCCGACGGCGCCAAATGCGACATAGGCCGGCTGCAGCTCCTGTTCGGCGGCAAGGTCGAGGTGGCGGTGCAGGATCCGTCCTACCCGGTCTACGTCGACGGCTCGGTGCTGATCGGCGCCGGCGGCGCCTGGCAGGGCACCGGCTATGCCGGCATCCGCTACCTGCCGTGCACCGCCGCCAACGACTACTTCCCCGACCTCGCCCTGCTGCCGACCGACGGTCTGTTCTACTTTTGCTCGCCGAACAACCCGACCGGTGCCGTCGCCAGCCGCGCCCAGCTCACCGCCCTGGTCGAGGCTGCCCGTCAGCGTGGCACGGTCATCGTGTTCGACGCCGCCTATGCCGAATACATTCGCGACCCGACCCTGCCGAAGTCGATCTTCGAGATCCCCGGCGCCCGGGAATGCGCGATCGAGGTGAACTCGTTCTCGAAACCGATCGGCTTCACCGGCGTCCGCCTCGGCTGGACGGTGGTGCCGAAGGATCTGAAATACGCTTCCGGCGAGACGGTCTGGGCCGACTGGAACCGCATCTGCACCACCGTGTTCAACGGCGCCTCCAACGTCGCCCAGTTCGGCGGCCTGGCCGCACTCGAAGCGGCCGGCCTCAAGGAGATGCGCGAGCTGACCGACTTCTACCGCGGCAACGCCGCCCTGATCCGCGCTGCCCTCGGCGAACTGGGCATCTCCTGCATCGGCGGCGTCAACGCACCCTACCTGTGGGCGCACTTTCCCGGCCAGGCCAGTTGGGATGTCTTCGCGCAGATCCTCGAGAAGTGCCACGTGGTGACCACTCCCGGTTCGGGCTTCGGACCGGCCGGCGAGGGATTCGTCCGCTTCTCCGCCTTCGGCCACCGCGCCGACGTGGAAGAGGCCTGCCGCCGCCTGGTCGAACGCCTGCGCTGACAGAAGGGCGTGCCATCCAACTCGCCGCGTTCTCTGTGTCAAATGAGGTTTCAAGCTTTATTTGACTTTGCCGATAGCGAGGCATAGAGTGAATCTGCTTTCTGTTCGAAGGCATTTTCGGGAGGAACTTAGCGCTGAACAAACGTCCGCGAAGTATCGTTCTACCCTTTGACCAGGAGTCTTCCGGACTCCAGCCCTGATGGGCAGCGCCGATTTGAGGTTCAGCTTGCGGGCGCATTACAAGTGCCGCTAAAGAGATAAGCAGGAAGCCTGTTCTGGCAAGTTGCCGCAACGGGCTTTTTGCCGTCTGGTGCCTTTGATGGCGCGGCACGACAGGTAGAACACTGCCCGCGCCCGGGTGGCGGAACAGCCCTGACGCTACAATTCGAGGGCTTGCCCTCCCGTCGCGTTGCCGCCGCGGTGCCGGCGCCTATATACCTTGTAAGGACCAATAGTCCGGATGGAAACATTCACTGCCGATGACGGCGAACGCCTGCACTTGCGGATTTCGGGCAGCGGTTCGCCGCTGCTCCTGCTCCATGGCTGGACATCCAGTCATGCGGCATGGGATCCGCTATTGGCGAATCTGGTGGCAGGCTGCACCGTGTACCGGCCGGATGCCCGGGGCCATGGCGGCCATGCGCTGCGCGTGAGCAGGCCACCCGATGTGCAACGGCTGGCGCGCGACGTGCTCAACCTGCTGGACCATTACGGGTTGGAGAAGGCAGACGTCGTCGGCCATTCGATGGGCGCGCTGACGCTCTGGCAGTTCATTCGCGACAACGGCTGCCGGCGCCTGTCGCGGATCTGCATCATCGACCAGTCGCCGAAACTGGTGACCGATGCCGGTTGGGCCAATGGCATCTACGGCGATTTCGACACCGCGGCTTCGCAGCAACTGATAGCCGACATGGAATCCGATTTTGCCGAAACGGTGCTGCGATTGGCAGCCCACGGCCGCAACGCCAGGGCGCGCGAAACCTACGATCGCGACAGTTCCGGCTGGCGTCAGTCCCGGCAAGACCTCCGCCGTCTTGATCCGCAGCCGCTGATCGCCATCTGGAAATCCCTGGTCGCCGCCGATTACCGCGACGTGCTGAGCGGGATCGATGTGCCGACGCTGCTGGTTTGGGGTGCCGAGAGCAATTTCTACACGATTGCCACAGCGCAGTTCCTGCTTTCCAGGATTGCAAGGCTTAGCCTGAGTTGCTACGAGGGTGCCGATCACTGTCCGCAGTTGATGCAGGCCCAGCGTTTCACTGCGGAGTTAAAGGAGTTTCTCTCTGACAGGGAAATTTGACCGGCGCCGCGCCTGCTCAAACGATGCCGCCGCGGACTGCCGCAGACAGGACTCGCGCCCACCGCCGCTGCTCTGTTGCTGGCATCGGGCGGTTATAATATTGGCTCTTCGGCATGCCCCGGTAGCTCAGTGGATAGAGCACTCCCCTCCTAAGGGAGTGGTCGGACGTTCGATTCGTCTTCGGGGCGCCACTTCTTTCCGTCCAGGAATCCAGCTTGCATCCGGCTTGTCTCAGATGTCATTTTCCGTGTGCAGCTAACCGGCCTTTACCGGCCTTGAGTCCGTGCCAGTCATAAGTATTGATCGCGCTTGTCTTGCCTACGGGCATGTCGCCCTGCTGGACCACGCCGCGATGCAGATCGATGCCGGCGAACGTGTGGGGCTCATCGGCCGCAACGGCAGCGGCAAATCGAGCCTGCTCAAGGCTCTCGCCGGGCTCGGTTCGCTGGATGACGGCGAGGTCTGGCGCCAGCCCGGCCTGAGCATTGCCTACGTGCCGCAGGAGCCGGATTTCGCCACCCATGACACGGTTTTCCAAGCCGTCGCGGCCGGCCTGGGCGAGGTTGCGCGCGTGCTTGCGGAGTACCACGAGGTCACGCACAAGGTCGGCGCCGGTGATGCGGCGACCATGGACCGCCTGGAGGCATTGCAGGCACAACTCGAAGCGAACAATGGCTGGACCCTCAACTCGCGCGTCGAGCAGGCCATCTCCCGCCTTGCGCTGGATGGCGATGCTCGTGTCGATGCCTTGTCCGGCGGCGGCAAGAAGCGCGTCGCCCTGGCCCGCGCCCTGGTCGCCGAGCCGGAACTGCTGCTGCTCGACGAGCCGACCAACCATCTCGATGTGGATGGCATACTCTGGCTGGAGGATCTGCTGCGCGGCTATCCGGGCGCGATCATGGTCATCACCCACGACCGCGTGTTTCTCGACGGCGTGGCGACGCGCATCGTCGAACTGGATCGCGGCAATCTGGTGAGCTTTCCCGGCAGCTTCGTCGAGTACCAGCAGCGCAAGGAATTCATGCTCAACGAAGAGGCGCTGGCCAACGCCCGCGCCGACAAGATGCTGGCGCAGGAGGAGGTCTGGATCAGGAAGGGCGTCGAAGCCCGGCGCACGCGCAGCGTCGGCCGCGTGCAGCGCCTCGAAACCCTGCGCGCGGCCCGTGCGGCGCGGCGCGAGCAGTTGGGGAAGGTCGATTTCCGCGTAGTGCGCGGCGATGCTTCCGGCAAGCTGGTGGCCGAACTGGAAGGCGTCAGCAAGTCCTTCGGCGACAAGGCGGTGGTGGGCAACTTTTCCTGTCGCATCCAGCGCGGCGACAAGGTAGGCCTGATCGGCGCCAACGGCACCGGCAAAACCACCCTGCTGCGCCTGATTCTCGGCGAGATCGAGGCCGACGCCGGCAAGGTACAGCTGGGCAGCCGCATCGAGGTCGCCTACTTCGACCAGTTCCGCGCCCAACTCGATCCCGAGGCGCCGCTGTGCGAAGTGATCAGTCCGGGTTCCGACTATGTTGAGATCGGCGGCTCGAAAAAGCACGTGATCGGGTACCTGGAGGATTTCCTCTTCGCTCCCCAACGCGCGCGTTCGCCGGTGAAGTCCCTGTCCGGCGGCGAACGCAACCGCCTGCTGCTGGCGCGCCTTTTCGCGCGGCCCGCCAACGTGCTGGTGCTGGACGAGCCGACCAATGACCTCGACATCGAAACCCTGGAGCTGCTCGAGGCCCTGTTGCAGGACTATGCGGGCACGGTCTTCCTGGTCAGCCATGACCGGGCCTTTCTCGACAACGTGGTAACCCAGACCATCGCCAGCGAGGGCGGCGGTCAGTGGAAGGAGTACGTCGGCGGCTACAGCGACTGGCAGCGGCAGCGCCCCGCCGCTGCCGCACGCTTCGATCCAAGCGGAGGCGCAGCGGGACAAAGACCGGGTGTCGGCGGCGCCACGAAAGACACTTCCACGGCCGCGGCGAAAGCAAAATCAGCCGAACGAAAGAAGCTCAGCTTCAAGGAACAGCGCGAACTCGAACAATTGCCCGATCGCATCGCTGCGCTGGAAGCCGAGCAAGGTCTCCTGCACAAACGGCTGGCCGATCCGGCCTTCTATCAGGGGCCGCCCGAGGCCGTGCGCGAACTGCAAACACGGCTGGCGGCCATCGATGTCGAGACGGATGCCGCCCTGCAGCGCTGGGAACGTCTCGAAGCAAAGTCCTGAAAGCCATTGCAGGCCGACAAAAGGGCATGTATTCAATGTGTTGCTTCTGATCGCCCGGATATAGCCTGATCCACGTGGATCATGCGGCTACTACTATGCCGCGAAAGGACTGTAACTTGGACTCATGGAAGAAGCACTGGGGAGTCGGACAATGGGCCGCGTTCTTCGAGAACCATGAACTCCCCGTGATGTCGCGCACCAAGAAGATGCTGAGACTGGTTGAGGCGGAAAAGGGCGAACTGCTGGCGCCGAAAGAGTTGTCAGCCATCGTCCTGCTCGACCCGCTGCTGTGCCTGCGCCTGCTGCGCCAAGCCGAGCGCACCAAGTCGCATCGTCTCGACCACGAGACCACCACCGCGCTGGCCGCCATCATGCAACTGGGCATCGATGAATTCAGGACCCTGCTGCTGTCGAGCGGTGAAATCGAAGAAGCCAACGCCGGCCTGCTGGAACTCGAAGCGCGCGCCACCGCCGCGGCGCAGGCGGCTCAGCGCTGGGCCTCCGGCAGGATGGACCTCAATCCCGAAGAAGTCGCCGTGGCGGCACTGCTGGCAGATGCCGGAGAACTCCTGCTCTGGGTGTATGAGCCGGAGGTGCCGCAGGCGGCCAAGGATGAACTGCTTTCCGGTCGTGCAACGCGCAGTTCGCAAGCGCAGATACAGGCCTGCGGCTTCGATTTCAAGCAACTGACGATGCGTTGCGTCGAACTCTGGCAACTGCCCCTGCTGGTGGTCCAGCTGCTGCGCGGAGTGGACTCGCCGCGCGCCAACCTGACGCGAATCTGCTCGAACACGGCGCGTCATCTTGTCGAATCCTCGACGACATCCAACCTAGCGCTGGCCAGCGACCTGATCGAAGTCCATGAACTCATGCCGACCGTCAGTCTCGAGTGGGTGGTCGAAGGCCTGGTGATGCTGCCGGACGAGCGCAAGGCAGAACTGATCGTGATGGCCAACGAATTGATGGCCAGGAAATCGAACGCCTCAACATGATGGTTCGCGTCGCACCAACCGGCGGCGAAACATGGCGCGGCAAAGGCTTGCCGCCGAATTGCAGGTGTCGCTTCGAACCGGGTCGCATCAACTGCGGGAGATTCATGTGATTGTCATCAACGGAAACCGGACCACGGCGATAGTGATCCGCCATCGTGGCGACAGCGTAACGCTGGTGCCGATGAAAAGCGGCCGGCTGTCGGCGAAGACGGTCGGTTTTGACGAGTTCCGCCGCGACTGGAAGGAAACCGGCTATGCACTGTCGCAGGGGCTCACCACTTTCCTGGCGCACATCATGAAATGGGGCGCATCGCTGGAAGTCGTCAAGGGACTGGAAAAGCTTGCAGCGCGCGACCGTTTCGTCGTCGCCAGCCTGTTCTGACTTCCGCCTCCATCGCGCGCCGATAGCTCAGGCGCCGGGCTGCCCCTGAGCTATCGGCCGGGTCTTGCCCGGTACCGCAGCGGACACATTCGGCGAGGACAGCGGGTTGGCCATCATGCGGGCCGCGCAGGCCCGCTTTTCAGCGGGCGACAACTGCTTGATGCGGTACTCGGCCCTGGACGCCGCCGAGCGATCCGCATGCGCTTCCGCCGCCAACATGAGCAGGGGCGGATGCAATCTCATGTAGCGCGCGCCACGCCCCTCGCAGTGGGCCTTGAAGCGCGCCGCGAGATCGACCGTGATCCCCGTGTAGAGACTGCCGTCGGTGCATTCGATCAGGTAGACGAACCAGGTCTTGTGCGATGACATCGGTTCAAGCGCAAGCCGGTTCAGGTCAGCAATGGATGCATCCAGACGAACAGCACCTGGCCCTGGGATTCGGCAAGCCGCGCCAGATCGGCCAGGTCCATCACCAGCGTCAGCACCTCCTCGGCATCCCACTGTTCCATTTCATACTCTTCGGTAGCCGCCAGTTCCCCGGCAACAAGTTCGAGCGCTTCCTCGTCAAGCGTCGCCAGGCGCTCCATGACCTCGTCGGCAATGCGCAGCACCACGGCACCTTCTTCCGTCACATAGACGGGCTCGTAGGCGCCGATGGCTTCTTCGAATTCGTCGCCGGTGAGCAGGCAATGCAGCGTGGCTATCTTGGCCGTATCGATGCCGCGGCGCTCGATGCCGCTCCATTCGTCTACAGGCCGCTGGGATTCGCCGATGGCGGCGGATTCATCCTCTTCGGCGGCGACGATGTTGGTCAGTATTGCCAAACCACTACCCCTTTGCTTTAAGTGTCGGCCGATCATAGCGGAAACCAAGGTCAGCCGTGCCCGGCGGGTGGCGGACTGACTTGACGACAACAATCAATAGTACGCTTGGACTTCCGCCATTCTGATACTTCGCCCGATCGTCAAAGTAGAATTGCCTTCGGTCTGAACCATCCGCACACCACCCATCGAGAGTTAGCCCAACCATGACCTACTGTATTGGCATCCGCCTCAATGCCGGCCTCGTGTTCTTGTCCGATTCCAGAACCAACGCGGGCATCGACCAGATCAGTACCTTTCGCAAGATGATCGTCTACGAGAAACCCGACGACCGCTTCATGGTGCTTCTGTCGGCCGGCAACCTGAGCATTAGTCAATCCGTGCGCGAGATCCTGCAACTTGAGAGCATCGACCGTGGCCACAACCGGCCGGCGCTGACAATCTGGAATGCTGAAAGCATGTTTGATGCGGCACGCGTCCTCGGCGCAGCCGTGCGCCGGGTCTACCAGCAGGACGGCCCCGCGTTGCAAGCCGCAGGCGTCGACTTCAATGCCTCGATGATTTTCGGCGGTCAGATCAAGGGCGAGGCGATGCGTTTGTTCCTGGTGTATTCGGCCGGCAATTTCATCGAGGCCACACGCGAGACCTGTTTTATGCAGGCCGGCGAAAGCAAGTACGGAAAGCCGATTCTCGATCGCATGCTGACACCGACCACCCCGCTCGACGAAGCCGCCAAGTGTGCGCTGGTATCGATGGATTCGACGCTGAAATCCAACCTGAGCGTAGGTCTGCCATTGGACCTTCTGGTCTACCGGGAAGGCGAGTTCCGCAGTGAGCAAATCGTATGCATCGATGAGCGCAACCCCTACTTCCAGATGATCTGCAGTTCCTGGGGCCAGCGACTGCAGGAGGTCTTCAAAGGCATTCCGGATCCGGTGTGGGACGGTGGCGCCACGGAG
>SESE01000006.1_pt1 | contig 93495 bp, 88 predicted proteins | sample 3171371 | NCBI WGS metagenome assembly SESE01 (sample SAMN06051881, study PRJNA518727) | freshwater metagenome | biome: subpolar coniferous forest; feature: holomictic lake; material: water; isolation source: holomictic Lake 442, 13 m depth | place: Canada: near Kenora, Ontario | collected... | reverse complement strand
AAAATTTTACTTTTAACCTTACTTATTACTCGTGTAAGCACTTGCTTTTCAATACTCTTAGCATCCAGCAGCAGCAGATCCTTCATCTCGCACTTCCGCACTCAACTCAGAACTCGACCCAAGCCTTTCAGCCCAGACCAGCAACCGTACCTTCGATTTCGGCACGACTACCCACCACCACCTCCAGCATCGCAAGCACCTACACCTATCGGTTGTTTGGTTTTTAAAGAACGTTGCCGCTTTGTTACAGACGGCATCAAAGAGGGGCGCATTATACGGATCGATTTTCGTTGGTCAACAACTTCCTCGGAAATCTTTTCAGCGGTCTCACACAATCGTCACGCGCGCGAATTTTCGCTTGCCGACTTGCAGCACGACGATCTCTCCAACACTCAGCATCGCATTGCGATCAGCGGCTTTTTCGCCGTTGATCCGCACCCCGCCGCCGTCGACCATGCGCAGCGCGTCGGAGGTGCTGGGCGTAAGGCCGGCGGCCTTCAGCACCTGGGCCAGCGAGCCCGCTGCGACACTGATCTCGGGCATGTCATCGGGCAATACACCGCGCTGAAAACGCGCCTCGAATTCGGCCAGGGCGGCGTCAGCGTCCTTTGCCGAATGAAAGCGGGCGACGATCTCCTGTCCCAACAGCACTTTCACATCGCGCGGATTGCGCCCGTCCGCCACTTCGCGCTTGAAACGGGCGATCTCGTCATTGGCGCGGAACGACAGCAGTTCGTAGTAGCGCCACATCAGTTCGTCCGACACCGACATCAGCTTGCCGAAGATCTCCGTGGGCGATTCGGCAATGCCAATGTAATTGCCGAGGGATTTCGACATCTTGTTGACGCCATCCAGCCCCTCGAGCAGGGGCATCATCAGGACACACTGCGGTGACTGACCGTAATGCTTCTGCAACTCGCGGCCCATCAGCAGATTGAACTTCTGGTCGGTGCCGCCCAGTTCGACATCCGCCTTCATGGCCACCGAATCGTAGCCCTGGCAAAGCGGATAAAGGAATTCGTGAATGGCGATCGGCAAGCCACCGGCATAGCGCTTGGAGAAATCGTCGCGTTCGAGCATGCGCGCCACGGTGTGGCGGGCAGCCAGCTTGATCATGCCGGCCGCGCCGAGCGGCTCAAACCAGGTCGAGTTGAAACAGACCTCGGTCTTCTCCGGGTCGAGGATCTTGAACACCTGTGCGCGGTAGGTATCGGCATTTTCCAGAATCTGCTCGCGCGACAAGGGCGGGCGGGTCGCATTCTTGCCGCTCGGATCGCCGATCATGCCGGTGAAGTCGCCGATCAGGAACATCACATGGTGACCGAGATCCTGAAAGTGACGCAGCTTGTTGATCAGCACCGTATGCCCGAGATGAAGGTCCGGCGCCGTCGGGTCGAAGCCCGCCTTGACGCGCAGGGGGCGACCGGTCTTGAGTTTTTCGATGAGTTCCGCTTCGATCAGCAGTTCGTCGGCGCCGCGCTTGATCAGTGCCAGTTGGGAGTCGATATCGACCATGATGATTAACCCGATTTGACGGAGGGGGGATTTTTGCTACACTCGCCCGACTATTCAGCCGGTCCGCCCATCCAATTGCATAAAAACAAGAGCGGGATTTTAGCGCAAGTCCTTCATTACCGATGCGAACGGCCCGCCCCCTTCTGGGCCGGCGCCTTCGTCGTCGGCGCTTCGCTGTTCGGCATGGTCGCCGCTTTTGGCACCGTTTCAGCCCCGCGAGCGGACGACATGCCCCGCGCCCAGGTGACGGAACAACTCGCGCTGCCGCCCCGGACCGCGGTGCAGGACACCAGCCAAAGCTTTCTCCACGAAGAACGCGTGCAGCGCGGCGACACGGTGATGGACCTGCTGCAGCGCCTCGGCGTTGATGATGCGGCGGCCGTCGGATTTTTGAAGGAAAACATCACTGCCCAGAGCCTGTTTCGCCAACTCGGCCCGGGCAAGAACCTGACGGCACGGACGGGTCTTCACGGTGAATTGCAGAGCCTGATTTTCCCGCTCAACGGCGGCAAGGACAAGGCGCTGGTGGTTGAGCGCAAGGCAAATAGTGAAGGCGGCGGGTTTTCCGCCTCGGAGCAATCCCTGCCGCTGGAAACCCAGGTGGTCATGAAGACCGCCGAGATCAGCTACTCCTTGTTTGGCGCGTCCGATGCGGCGGGAATCCCCGACCCGGTCGCCGCGCAACTGGCGGACATTTTCGGCGGCGACATCGATTTCCATCGCGACCTGCGCAAGGGTGACCGCTTTGCTGTGATCTACGAGTCCGTCAATTACCTCGGCCGCGCCGTGCGCAGCGGCCGCATCCTCGCCGCCGAGTTTGTGAATAACGGCAAGACCTACCGTGCCGCATGGTTTGCCGATTCTGCCGGCGGAGAAGATGGCAGCGGCTATTACACCGCCGACGGCAAGAACATCCGCAAGGCCTTCCTGCGTTCGCCGCTCGAGTTTTCACGCATTACCTCCGGCTTCACCGCCGCCCGTTTTCATCCTGTGCTGCGGGAATGGCGGGCGCACAAGGGCATCGACTACGGCGCGCCGACAGGAACCCGCGTCAAAGCGACGGGCAACGGCACGGTGGAATATGTGGGCGTGCAAGGCGGCTACGGCAAGGTCGTCCTGCTGCGTCATCAAGGTCGCTATACGACGCTCTACGGCCACCTCTCGGGCTTCGCGCCGGGCCTGCGCAAAGGCAGCCGGGTCAGCCAGGGGGATGTCATCGCTTTCGTTGGCGCCACCGGCTTGGCCAGCGGCCCGCACCTTCACTACGAGTTCCGCGTCAGCGGCGTGCATCAGAATCCCCTGGCGATGGCCTTGCCCAGCGCACCGCCGCTGATGCCGCAGCAGCTTGGCCTGTTCCGGGAGCGCACCGGGGCCCATCTCGCCCGCCTCGACCTGATTCGCGGCTTCAACCTCGCCCAGGCAGATTGACATGGCACCGGCTGCGCCGCTGGTCATAGGACTGATGTCCGGGACCAGCCTTGATGGCGTCGATGCCGTTCTGGTGGACTTCTGCGCAAGCCGCCCTCGCACGCTGGCAAGTTTCTGGCTGCCGTATCCGCCTGACATTCGTCTGCAGGCATTGCAACTGCAGGCTGCGCAAGACAACGAAATTCATTCCGCGGCGATCTTTGCCAACCAGTTGGCGCGTTGCTATGCGGAAGCGGTTCGCCAGGTGATCGCCGCCGCCGGTGAAGATGCGGCGCATATCGCGGCGATCGGCTGCCACGGCCAGACCATCCGTCATCAACCTGCAGCCGGCTACAGCGTGCAGTTGAACAATCCCGCGCTGCTGGCGGAACTGGCCGGAATTGCCGTGGTGGCGGACTTCCGCAGCCGCGACATCGCCGCCGGCGGCCAGGGCGCGCCGCTGGTGCCGGCCTTTCATGCGGAAGTATTCGGCGATCCTGACCGGCATCGGATCATCCTCAATATCGGCGGCATCGCCAATGTCACCGACCTGAACCCCGGAAAGCCGGTGCGGGGCTTCGACTGCGGTCCCGGCAATCTCCTGCTGGATGCCTGGATCGAGCGTCACCAGGGGCTGCGCTACGATGAAGCAGGGCGCTGGGCGGCTCAAGGGCAGGTGCTGCCCGAACTGCTGCAAAGCCTCCTCGCTGAAACCTTCTTCAGCGTACAGCCGCCCAAGAGTTGCGGCCGCGACGAATTCAACATGTCATGGATTGATCGCCATCTGACAGGCGGCCAGCGTCCTGAGGATGTCCAGGCCACCCTGCTGGAACTCACCGCCCTGACGGCAACGCAGGCCATCAACCGCTGGTGCGGCCGCCCCGAAGAACTTTTTGTCTGCGGCGGCGGAGCGCGCAATCTGCAACTGATGGCGCGCCTGCAATACCACCTGCAGGACTGCCGTGTCGCCGCTACCGACGCTCTGGGTCAGGCTGCCGACTGGGTGGAAGCGGTGGCCTTTGCCTGGCTGGCATGGCGCACGCTGCACGGCGAACCGGGAAATCTACCCGATGTGACGGGAGCCCGCGGCCCGCGCGTCCTCGGCGCGATCTATCCGCGCTAGACGAAGCAAGGGCGCCGGGTCGGTGACCCCGCGCCCCTCGATGTTGCACGACGAATCAGGCGGAGAAGGAAGATCCGCAGCCGCAAGTGCTGGTCGCGTTCGGGTTCTTGATGACGAACTGGGAGCCTTCGAGACCTTCCGAGTAGTCGATTTCGGCACCGACCAGGTACTGATAGCTCATCGGATCGATCAGCAAGGAGACGCCGTTCTTCTCCATCACGGTGTCGTCTTCGTTGGTGACTTCGTCGAAGGTGAATCCATACTGAAAGCCGGAACATCCGCCGCCGGTGACGAACACCCGCAGTTTGAGTTCGGGGTTGCCTTCCTCGGCGATGAGTTCCTTGACCTTGCTGGCCGCGTTATCCGTGAAGTTGAGCGGGGCAGGCATTTCTGTGGGGGCGTTCATGGTGGTCTCCTGTGGGGGGGTATTCCGCAATGGGGGAGTAAGTATGTCTATATATTGTGATTTCAATAGCGCAGAAGGTCAATTGCTGGCAGCAAGCTTCAATTCAACGGCTTTCGCCGGCAGGCCCTGATGCACCAGACGGCCCTGCACCACGGCCCCCAGATGCATCTCGATGGTGCTGTACTCGACATCGCCCGTGACCTTGGCGCGCGTCTGAAGTTCAAGAAAATCGCTGGAATGCACCGGTCCGATGACGGTGCCGTTGACGACCAGATGCGACACCGAGATTTCCCCCTCGATCCGCGCGTGCTCGCTGATCACCAGCGTCGCCGCTTGTCCGTCGGCGCCGCCGCGTACATTGCCCCTGATTTCGCCGTCGACGCGCAGGCCGCCGGAAAATGTCACGTCGCCGACCAGAGAAGTGCCGGCGCCGATCAGGCTGTCAATGCGGCCCTGGGGCTTGCTGCTTTTTTTGCCGAACATCTTTGAAATCTCCTGCCTGTAATTTTTTGCGGGGTGATTTCACTCAAAGCGCCACGCTCTGACTGGCCTTGACCGCCCCATCCTGAATCAAGCGCGCCTCAACACGCAGGACCCGCGCCTCGGCGGCGACCTTGAACGTCCCCTCCAGGCGCCGGAAGTAGCGAAAACTCACCTGATACTGGCTGACTGCGGGATCCCCCTGCATCGGAAACTGCATCATAACAGTCTCTTTACCGCGCTGCACGGTGGCAACCAGTTGGATCATGCCGTTGAATTCCTTGTCTTTCCTGTCGCCGGTCTGGGCCAACAGGAGGCGATAGCGATATTGCCCGCCGCCTCCGGGGACGATCTGCAACCGGCTGATGGTCAGGCCGGGACTCCCGGCCGGTCCTCCCGCCAGACTTTCAAACGTCGCCAAATCGGACTTCAGACGGGTATTTTCCTCTTCCAGAATCCGGATCTGGGCGGTCAATTGTTCCTGCGAGGTGCTCTCTATGCGCAAGCGACTTTCACTTGAGTTCGCCACCTTGCGGACACTTTCCAGGTCCGACTGGAGTTGCGCAATACGCTCGCGCATTGCGGCGATTTCGTTCTCGCTCACCCCTTGCTGGAATCCTGCAAAGCGCTGCCCGGCATCATAAATCCAGCCGGCCAGAGCCAGCGATGCACCACTCAGGACGACGACAGACAGAGCCCGCCAGTACCACGGCAGATGCGTCCGCACCGCGACGCGGGGCGCTGAAATGCCGAAGCGGCCGCGCAGCCGCCGCAGCGTCAGGGCAATACGGGAACTTGCGAAAGACCCGAACATTCGTCCAGACCAAACATGATGTTCATGTTCTGCACCGCCTGCCCGGCGGCCCCCTTGACCAGGTTGTCGATCACCGAGAGCACCACCAGGGTGTCGCCGCCCTGCGGCCGATGCAGCGCGATGCGGCAGGTATTGGCTGCCCGTACCGAGCGCGTTTCGGGGTGGGACTTGGGCGGCAGCACATCGACAAAAGGCTCTTTGGCGTAACGCTGCTCGAACAAGGCCTGAAAATCATCTTCGCGGGTAATGCGGGCATAGAGCGTGGCATGGATGCCGCGAATCATCGGCGTCAGGTGCGGCACGAAGGTGAGGCCGATCTGGCTCGCCGGCGTGCCTGCGGCACGCGCCAGCCCCTGCCGGATTTCAGGCAGATGACGGTGGCCCGCCACGCCGTACGCCTTGAAATTGTCGGATGCTTCGGCAAACAGAATGCCGATTTCCGCCTTGCGGCCGGCACCCGAGACGCCCGACTTGGCGTCGGCGATCAAACTGCCGAGGTCGATGCAGCCGGCCTCGACCAGCGGCATGAAGCCCAACTGGGTCGCCGTCGGGTAGCAACCCGGGTTCGCCACCAGACGCGCGCCGCGGATCTGCTCGCGATTCACCTCGGGCAGGCCATACACCGCCTCGGCGACCAGCGCCGGACTGGCGTGGCTCATGCCGTACCACTGCTCCCACAGCGCCACGTCCCTGATGCGGAAATCAGCCGCCAGGTCGATGACCTTCGCCCCCGCTGCGAGCAGGCCCGGGGCCTGCTGCATGGCGATGCCGTTGGGGGTGGCGAAGAACACCACGTCGCAATCATGCAGCGGAGCATCCTTCGGATCGGTGAACTTCAGATCCACGGCACCGCGAAGACTGGGAAACATCTCGGCAACCGCCGTACCGGCCTCGCCGCGCGAGGTAATGGCCGCCAGTTGAACCCCGGGGTGCCGCGCCAGGATGCGCAACAGTTCGACCCCTGTGTAGCCCGTGCCGCCGACGATACCCGCTTTGATCATGCCAAACTCCTTGCTGCGAAGGATTGATGGTAACCCACAGACAAAAAAGCCGCCCGAAGGCGGCTATTTTGACAGCAGCCAAGCGGCCGCCGAATCTTAGCGCTTCGAGAACTGCTTGCGACGGCGCGCCTTGCGGAAGCCGACTTTCTTGCGCTCAACCTCGCGTGCATCGCGGGTGACGAACCCGGCGGTAGACAGTGCCGGCTTCAGCGTCGCGTCGTATTCGATCAGGGCGCGGGTGATGCCGTGGCGCACCGCACCGGCCTGGCCGGACTCGCCGCCGCCTTCAACATTCACGAGAATGTCGAATGTGCTGGTGTGCTGGGTCAGTTCGAGCGGTTGGCGTACAACCATGCGGCCGGTTTCGCGCGAGAAGAACTCGTCCACCGGCTTGTCATTGACCACGAACTTGCCTGTGCCGGTGCGCAGAAACACGCGGGCAATGGCCGTCTTGCGGCGACCGGTACCATAATATTGGGTGACTGCCATGAGAACTCCTTAGATTTCCAGCGCCTTGGGCTGCTGGGCGGTGTGCGGATGCGCAGCACCGGCGTAGCACTTCATCTTCTTCAGCATCGCATAGCCCAACGGGCCCTTGGGCAGCATGCCCTTGACGGCTTTTTCCAGAATGCGGCCGGGAAAACGCTGCTGCAGCTTGGTGAAGTTGGTTTCGTTGATGCCGCCCGGATAGCCGGTGTGGCGGTAATACTTCTTGTCCTCGGCCTTGTTGCCGGTGACGCGCAGCTTTTCGACGTTCACAACGACGATGTAATCGCCGGTATCAACGTGCGGCGTGAAGATGGGCTTGTGCTTGCCCCGCAACCGGTGAGCAATCGCAGCAGCCAGGCGGCCGAGCACCTTGTCCGTCGCATCGACGACAACCCAGTCGTGCTGGACCTCAAGCGGCTTCGCGGAAAATGTTTTCATTCTGGTATTCCTTGCGTGCTTCGATAACCCGGCCTGCGCGGCGATGAATGCAATCCGCCCATGCGCTTCCCGGAAAGCCGAGCATTCTAACCAATCGCCGAAGCCCCTGTCAAATGGGAATTCTCCGGCTTGTTGTTCGAACCGGCCGGCAGTGTGCCCGGAGCAGCCAAACCCCTGCTCAGGCTTCCCTGTCCAGCCGCCAGTACTGGTACTTCATCGTGGCGGCGGCGCCCGCAACGATGGACACCAGGGTCAGCACCGACCCCAGCGCCAGCGTCGACACGCCGGTAATGCCCTGCCCCACGGTACATCCCATCGACAGCACGCCGCCGATTCCCATCAGCACGGCACCCGCGGCGTGATTGGCGAAGTCGCCGCGATTGACGAACCACTCGAGGCGAAAACTGCGGGCAAACACGGCATGAATGAAGGAGCCGACGATCACGCCCGCCAGCGCCATGATGCCGAAATTGATCAGCGAGGTATCGGCCGGGTTCATCACATAGCGCGCCAGATCGCCCATCGGGCTCATGAAGGTGAAGGACTGTGTCTCCACCCGCAACGGCTTGACGTCGGCAAAGTCGGCGAATTCCTTCCAGGCCAGGCCCATCGCGCCGCCGGAGACATACCAGCCGACGATGACCGCGCCGCCGATCACGGCACCGCCCAGAACATGATCGAAGCTGCCGCGAAAATCGCGCGAGGAGAAGACGAAACCCAACAGCCCTACCGCCAGGACCCCGCCGAACAGCGTATTGCCGACCCCCGTCAGTTCCCCCAGCGCCTGGCTGCTCTTGCCGGCAGCCGCCAGATTGATGGTGGTCGCCGACATCATGCCGCCGAAAACACTATCGTAAAAATTGGTCCACAACATGGCGTAGGCGCAGGCCGCGGCAATCGCCAGAACCACCAGCGACTTCAGGTTGCCGCCGCCGATGCGCACCAGCGTCTTGTTGCCGCAACCCGACGCCAGGGTCATGCCGATGCCGAACATGAGCCCGCCCAGCACATAGCGCAGCCAGGCCAGATTGGGTGTCCGGTAGGGCGGGAAGGTGGTGCTGCCGATGGTCGCCGTGCCCGACGCTTCGAGCACCACGACGCCGAGCATGGCCACCGCGATGGCCAGCAGCCAGGCCCGCAGGCGCCCCGTATCGCCGATGTTCACCCAGTCCGAAACCGCGCCCATGGTGCAGAAATTGGTCTTGCCGGCGACCGCGCCCATGACCATGCCGGTGACGAAAGCAATGCCCAGGATCTGCAGATGAATGGTGAATTCCATGAACCCCTCCCCAGGCTTCGCCGCGGCCAAGCCCTAGTAAAACGACCGATTCTAGAACAGCGGCGGGGGCGTGAAATCAGTCTTCTTTGGCATCAAATAATGGCAATCAATTGGCGCCGGAGTAACGGGTCGGGTCTGCCAGGCCGGCGGCGGCGAAACCCTCGCTGCGCAGCCGGCAGGAATCGCACAAGCCGCAGGCATGACCCGCGGCATCGGCCTGATAACAGGACACCGTAAGCCGGTAATCGACGCCGAGGCGGCCGCCGTGGGCAATGATCTGCGCCTTGCTCATGTCGATCAGCGGCGCGTGCAGCCTGAGCGGCCGGCCTTCGACTGCCGCTTTGGTCGCCAGATTCGCCAGCGACTCGAAAGCGCGAATGAATTCCGGCCGGCAATCCGGATAGCCCGAGTAGTCCACGGCGTTGACGCCGACAAAGATGTCCTGCGCGCCCAGCACCTCGGCCCAGGCCAGGGCCAGGGACAGCATGATGGTGTTGCGCGCCGGCACATAGGTGACCGGGATGCCGGGCTGCACGCCCGCAGTCGGCACGGCGATCGAACTGTCGGTCAGCGCCGAGCCGCCCAACTGGCCGAGGTCGAGTTTCAGCACGCGATGCGCCGTGGCGCCGAGAGCGGCGGCGACGCGAGCCGCGGCCTGCAATTCGGCACCGTGGCGCTGGCCGTAATCCAGCGACAGGCAGTGGCAGGCGAAACCCTGTTCGCGCGCCAGCGCCAGCACCGTGGCGGAATCGAGACCGCCGGAAAGAAGGACGACTGCGGGTTGCATGGCGGCGATGGTAGCAAACAGTCGTCTGCCGCGCTGCTCTATAATCCGCGCTCTCCTCATTTCTTGCGCGCCCGACGATGGCAAAGAAAGTGTTCATCCGCACCTTCGGCTGCCAGATGAACGAATACGACTCCGACAAGATGGCCGACGTACTGGCCGGCAGCGAAGGCGTGGTCAAGACGGAAAACCCCGAGGAAGCCGACATCATCCTGTTCAATACCTGCTCGGTGCGCGAAAAGGCGCAGGAGAAGGTGTTCCACGACCTCGGCCGCGTCAGGCACCTGAAGCAGCTCAACCCGAATCTGGTGATCGGCGTCGGCGGCTGCGTCGCCAGCCAGGAAGGTGCGGCCATCGTCGCCCGCGCCCCTTATGTCGATCTCGTCTTCGGTCCGCAGACCTTGCACCGCCTGCCGCAGATGCTTGCCGCGCGGCGCAGCAGCGGGCGGGCGCAGGTGGATGTGTCCTTCCCGGAAATCGAGAAGTTCGACGCCCTGCCCCCTGCCGGCCATACCGGAACCTCGGCCTTCGTCTCGATCATGGAAGGCTGCTCGAAGTACTGCAGCTTCTGCGTCGTGCCCTACACGCGCGGCGAGGAAGTCTCGCGCCCGCTGGCCGACGTACTCGCCGAAATCACCGCACTGGTCGAGCGCGGCGTGCGCGAAATTACCCTGCTGGGTCAGAACGTCAATGCCTACCGGGGAAAGTTCGCAGGCGCCGGGGATGACGAAGACGAAGACCTGACGGCGGACCTGGCCTTCCTCATCGAAACCCTCGCCGGCATCGACGGCATTGAACGCCTGCGCTATACCACGTCGCATCCGCGCGAAATGACGCAAAGGCTGATCGATACCTACCGCAGCACACCGAAGCTGGTCTCGCACCTGCACCTGCCGGTGCAGTCGGGTTCCGACCGCATTCTGGCGGCGATGAAACGCGGCTATTCAGTACTCGAATTCAAGTCGCTGGTGAAAAAACTGAAGGCGGCCAGGCCCGATCTTTCGCTTTCTTCCGACTTCATCATCGGCTTCCCCGGCGAGACCGAGGAGGATTTCGAAAAGACCATGCATCTGGTCGAAGAACTGAACTTCGACAGCAGTTTCTCCTTTGTGTATAGCCCGCGCCCCGGCACGCCGGCCGCCGAAATGGCCGACGACACGCCACAGGAAGTCAAGATCCGGCGCCTGATGCGCTTGCAGAAAACCATTGAAGCGCAGGCGCTGAAAATCAGCCAGGCGATGGTCGGCACGACACAGCGCATCCTGGTCGAGGGCCATGCGAAAAAAGATGCCGGCGAACTGGCCGGGCGCACCGGCAACAATCGCGTCGTCAACTTTGCCGGGGAACCGTGCCTGCTCGGCTGCTTTGTCGATGTCGGCATCACCGCGGCACTGCCGCACAGTTTGCGCGGCGAACTGATCGGGCTTCCCGAAACAGACGGCCAACCGGAACAGCCATCCTGAGCGCTTCGCCCCGCCCGCTGACGCTTTCCCTGCAACCGCTCGACAACGCGCGGTTGCAGAACCTCTGCGGCGCGCTCGATGAAAATCTGCGCCAGATCGAAGCGGCCTTCGATGTCACCATCAGCCGCCGCGGGCAACATTGCCGCATCAGCGGCGAACTCGCGGCATCGCGACTGGCCGCCAGGGCTCTGCAGCTGTTTTATGAACAGGCAGGCGAGCCCCTGTCGATAGACGAACTCCAACTCGGGCTGGTGGAAATCGCGCGCAACCGCAGCGCAGTTGCGCCGGCGCAGCCCAATGCCGGACTGCTGACGAAAAAGCCCGACCTGCATGGCCGCACGCCGAACCAGGCAAGGTATCTGCGCGATATCCAGGAACACGACATCACCTTCGGCATCGGTCCCGCCGGCACCGGCAAGACCTACCTTGCGGTGGCCTCCGCCATCGATGCCTTCGAGCGCGACCAGGTCAGCCGCATCGTCCTCACCCGGCCAGCCGTCGAAGCCGGCGAGCGGCTCGGCTTCCTGCCCGGCGACCTGGCGCAGAAGATCGATCCCTATCTGCGTCCGCTCTACGATGCGTTGTACGACCTGATGGGCTTCGAAAAGGTCTCCAAGCTGTTCGAAAAGCAGAACATCGAAATCGCGCCGCTGGCCTACATGCGCGGACGCACGCTGAACCACGCCTTCATCATCCTCGACGAAGCGCAGAACACCACGCCGGAACAGATGAAGATGTTCCTCACCCGCATCGGCATCGGCGCCAAGGCGGTGGTCACCGGCGACGTCACGCAGATCGACCTGCCACGCGGGCAGAAGTCCGGCCTGGTCGAAGCGCGCCGCATCCTGGCCGACGTGCGCGGCCTGGCGTTCACCGATTTCAACGCCTCCGACGTGGTGCGCCATCCGCTGGTGGCGCGCATTGTCGATGCCTACGAGAAGCACGATGCCGTCCGCCCGCCCGCTTAAGCCCGGCCTGCCTGAACTGCGCCTGACGGTTCAGTATGCGGCGGGCCAGGACGGTGCGCCGACGCGGCCGCAGTTGCGCCGCTGGGTGCGCGCGGCCTGCAGCACTGCCGCCGAAGTCACGCTGCGCCTGGTCGACAGCGAAGAAGGCCGCAGCCTCAACCGCGACTATCGCGGCAAGGACTACGCCACCAACGTGCTGTCCTTTGCCTACGAAGACGGCGACCGTGTTTGCGGCGATCTGGTGCTGTGCCTGCCGGTAGCGGCGGCGGAGGCGCGGCAACAGGAAAAGTCGCCGGAAGCCCACTTCGCCCACCTGATCGTGCATGGTATGCTGCACTTGCAGGGCTATGACCACGAGACCGGCGACGCTGACGCCGAGCGCATGGAAGCAGTGGAGCGCGACATCCTGAATACTCTCGGCTACCCCGATCCTTACGTTTAACTTTCATGACGGTGAAAGTCATCCACCGATGACACAACACGCGAAAAGCGATTTGAAGGCCCGCCCCTCCCATCCTCCCCGCGCGGGGAGGCTACTGATCAGTTCGCTTCGCTCGATTATCGCCAGTCGCTCCGAACAAGTTATTTCACTTCGTTAAGCATGGACCCTTCCAGCAGACCCAGCCTGATCGAGCGCCTCAGCGCACTGCTGCTGCGCGAACCCGAAGACCGCGAACAACTCCTTGAACTGCTGCACGGTGCATTCGAACGTCATTTGATGGACGCCGATGCGCTGTCCATCATCGAAGGCGCGCTGGCAGTCGCCGACATGGCGGTGCGCGACATCATGGTGCCGCGGGCGCAGATGGACGTGGTGGATATCAACGATTCGCCGGAGCAAATCGTCGAGATCGTGCTCGAGACGGCGCACTCGCGTTTCCCCGCCATCGGCGAGAGCAAGGACGACGTGCTCGGCATCCTGCTGGCCAAGGACCTGCTGCGCTACTTCGCCGGCAAGGAGTTCGACCTGCGCGACACGCTGCGGCCGGCCATCTTCGTCCCCGAATCGAAACGCCTGAACGTGCTGCTGCGCGAATTCAGGGCCTCGCGCAACCACATGGCGATTGTCGTCGACGAATACGGCGGCGTCGCCGGACTGGTCACCATCGAAGACGTGCTGGAGCAGATCGTCGGCGACATCGAAGACGAGTACGACTTCGACGAAACGGCGGACAACATCGTCAAGGACAATACCGGGCGCTACCGGGTCAAGGCCGTGACGGAAATCGCCGACTTCAACGCCGCTTTTGCCACCCGCTTTGCCGACGAACATTTCGACACGGTGGGCGGTCTGGTCATGCATCAGCTGGGCCGCCTGCCCAAACGCAACGAAGTGGTCAGCATTGGCGGCCTGCGCATGCAGGTGCTGCGTGCCGACAGCCGCCGCGTGCATACATTGCTGGTCGATCCGCAAAAGGATCTGCCGCTGCTGACGCCGCCCGCCGCGGACGAATGACGCAAAGCGGACGCCGCCGCCCCCTGCTCGCCACAGCTGCCGCGTTCGTTCTGGGCGCGTCATGCGTGCTCGCTTTCTCCCCTTTCGCCTTACCGCCTGCCGCGCCTCTGGCATTGGCCGGCCTGTTCCTGCTCTGGCGCAGAGCGGACACGGCACGCCGGGCGATGCTGCTGGGCCTGGCCTGGGGCGCCGGCTGCTTCCTCGTCGGCGTGTCCTGGATCTATGTCAGCCTGTCGCAATTCGGCGGCATGGAGCCGGCCGCCGCGGCCGCCGCGACCCTGCTGTTCTGCCTCTATCTGGCCCTGTTTCCGGCGCTGGCCGGGGGCGTATTCCTGCGTTGGCGCAGCAACACGGCGGCGGACGTGCTGCTCTTCGCCGGACTGTGGACCCTCGGCGAATGGCTGCGCGGAACCCTGTTCACCGGCTTCCCCTGGCTGGCGATCGGTTATTCGCAGAGCCCGCCGAGCCCGTTGGCCGGCTGGGCCGCGGTGCTGGGGGTATATGGCGTCGGCTTCCTGGTCGCCCTGATCGGCGGACTGCTTGGCGAAATGAGCAGCAGCGGCTGGCGCAAGCCCTGGTTCTGGAGCGCGATACTGCTGCTGACAGGCCTCGGCAGCGTACTGCGCAGCATGGAGTGGACAGTGCCGGCCGGCGCTCCGGTCAGCGTCAGCCTGCTGCAGGGCAACGTGCCGCAAAGCCTGAAGTGGGACCCGAAGCGGCTGCCGCTGTCGGTGGATACCTATCTGCGCCTGGCCAGGGAGCATCCGGCGACACTTACCGTTCTGCCCGAAACCGCCCTGCCGCTGTTCTTCACCGAAGTTCCGCGCCAGGTCTTGCGCGAGCTGACAATCAACGGCAATGCCCTGGTCGGTGTCGCGGTCGGCACCAGCGACGGCGGCTATACCAACGCCGCCGTCTCGCTGACGCCGGAACTGGCAGTGCGCGCCTACGCCAAGCGCCACCTGGTCCCGTTCGGCGAATACGTGCCGTCCGGATTTGCCTGGTTTTTCGACTTTGCGCAGATCCCGATGTCTGATTTCAGCGCCGGTCCGGCGCACCAGGAAGCGATGAACATCGCCGGACAGCGCATCGCGCCGAACATCTGCTACGAGGATCTGTTCGGCGAGGAGTTGCTGGCCGCATTGCCGGCCGCGACCTTGCTGGTCAATATTTCCAATACGGCGTGGTTCGGCGATTCGCTGGCCCAACCGCAACACCTGCAGATCGCCCAGTTGCGCGCCATCGAAACCGGCCGCGTGATGCTGCGTGCCACCAACACGGGGATGACCGCCATGGTGGGGCAGGATGGCGCCATCCTTGCCGCCCTGCCGCCTTTTGTCACCGCGGCGCTGGTGGTTCAGGCCCAGGGCCGCAGCGGCCTGACGCCTTATGCCCGCTGGGGCAATCTGCTGACGCTGCTGCTCGCCGCCGGCGCCTGCCTGACGGCGCTGCGCCAACGCGACAGGTCATTGCGCGCCGCGGCTACAGCTTGTATGCCGCCATATCAATGGTGAGACTTGGCCGCCCCATGGCCTGCAGCGCCGCGCACAGAAACTTTTTCACCTCGGGATGCAGCGGATCGTACTCGGCAGGCTTGAAGTTCAGGGCGAGCATCAGGATCTGGTCCACCAGCAGCAGTTTTCCCACGGGATTGGGAGTTTCCAGTTCTGCGGCATGAAACGCCTCGCCGATCCACCGGCGGGCGCCGGCCGGATCGAAGGCAGCCAGATCTTCCGCACCGAGAGGAAAAGCATAACGCTCGCCGTTCTTCAACACCACGCTGACTTGATGATCCACGGTAACCTGCTCCTTGTGTCGGTCGTTGTACTGTCGCGGATGATACCGGAAGCGGCTGCAGCAGATGACGCAAGAACCGGCCGCCGGGCAATAAACGCGCAGCGCCGGCAGACCCGGCAAGTCCGCCTGCCGGCTCAGATGCGCCACGGAAACCCTGTAAAATCTGCCCTCTCGCGAATTAACGGGGTTCCCCGATGAAGAAACAAACGACGTTCAGCTCCGACGTCACGCGCACAAACGCGCATGAGTCTTCGCTGAAGGCGGGCCAAAAGCCGACTTTTAGCTCCGACGTCACGCGCACAAACGCGCATGAGTCTTCGCTGAAGGCGGGCCACGGCCCGACCTTTCAAGAAGTCATTCTGCGGCTTCAGGATTTCTGGAACAAGCAGGGCTGTGTCCTGCTCCAGCCCTATGACATCGAAGTCGGCGCCGGCACGTTCCACACCGCCACCTTCCTGCGTTCGATCGGCCCCGAGCCCTGGCGCGCAGCCTATGTCCAGCCCTCGCGGCGGCCCAAGGACGGGCGCTATGGCGAGAACCCGAACCGCCTGCAGCACTACTACCAGTACCAGGTGGTGCTCAAGCCCAGTCCGCCGGACATCCAGGAACTCTATCTCGGCAGCCTGCGCGCGCTGGGCATCAACACCTCGGAACATGACATCCGCTTTGTCGAGGATGACTGGGAATCGCCGACGCTGGGCGCCTGGGGGCTGGGCTGGGAGGTCTGGCTGGACGGCATGGAAGTCACCCAGTTCACCTACTTCCAGGAAGTCGGATCGATCCCCTGCCGTCCGGTGCTGGGCGAAATCACCTACGGCATAGAGCGCCTCGCCATGTACCTGCAAAGCGTCGAAAACGTCTTCGACCTGGTCTGGGCGCCGGGCGTTACCTATGGCGACGTGTATCACCAGAACGAGGTCGAGCAATCGACCTACAACTTCGAGCATTCCGATGTCGACTGGCTGTTTGCGCAGTTCTCCAAATTCGAATCCGAGGCCAAGCGCCTGATCGGCCTCAACCTTCCGCTGCCCGGCTTCGAGATGGTGATGAAGGCCTCGCACAGCTTCAACCTGCTCGATGCGCGCGGCGCGATTTCGGTCACCGAACGCGCCGCCTTCATCGGCCGCGTCCGCGCCCTGGCACGTGAAATCGCCCAGGCCTATTTCGATTCGCGCGAGCGGCTCGGCTTCCCGATGCTGAAAGGAAGCACGACATGAAGGCGACATTGCTGATCGAATTGCTGACAGAGGAACTGCCGCCGAAGTCGCTGGCCAGGCTGGGCCTGTCTTTCCGCGAACAGATGCAAAAGGCGCTGGCCGAGGCCGGCTTCATCGACGCCGGCAACGAGGGGCGCTGGTTCGCCACGCCGCGCCGGCTGGCGCTGCAGTTCGACGACTGTCTGGAGAACCAGCCGGACCGCGTCATCGAAAAGAAGGGTCCGGCGGTGGCTTCCGCAGTCGGCGCCGACGGCAAGCCGACCAAGGCCCTCGAAGGCTTCATGCGCTCCGCCGGCGTCGACTTCGCGCAACTGGAAAAGCTGAGCGACGGCAAGGCCGAGTATTTCGTCGCCCGCTTCAACAAAACCGGCGGGCGCATCGACGAGCACGTCTCGACGATGGTGGAGGCCGCCCTGAAGAAGCTGCCGGTGGCCAAGCTGATGCGCTGGGGCGCGGGAGAAGCGCAATTCGTGCGACCGGTGCACGGCCTGATCCTGATGCACGGTGGCCGCATCATTGACGGTCAGGTACTGGGTCTGATCAGCGACAACGTAACGCGCGGCCACCGCTTCATGAGCGTCGGAGTCATCGATATTCCCCGCGCCGAGGATTACGAAACAGTCCTGGAAACCCAGGGCCGGGTGATCGCCTCCTTTGACAAACGCCGCGCCATGATCCGCGAGCAACTGGACCAGGCCGCGGGGCCGCTGACCTGGCTGCAGGACGAGGCGCTGCTTGACGAAGTCACGGCACTGGTCGAGTTCCCGGCCGTGTATGAGGCGGGCTTCGAGCCGGAGTTCCTCGCCGTACCGCAGGAATGCCTGATCCTGACCATGAAGGCGAACCAGAAGTATTTCCCGCTGATGGACGGCGACAAGCTGACCCATCGCTTCCTCGTCGTCTCCAACATGAAGGTGGCCGACCCCGCCAACATCATCACCGGCAATGCCCGCGTGGTGCGGCCGCGCCTGGCCGACGCCAAGTTCTTTTTCGAGACCGACAAGAAGACGCCGCTCTCGGCGCGCATCGGCAAACTGTCGCGGGTGGTCTATCACAACAAGCTCGGCACGCAGGGCGAGCGCGTCGATCGTCTGGTCAAGCTGGCCGCCAGGATTGCCCGGCGTCTCGGCACCGACGTGGCGCAGGCGGAACGCGCCGCGCTGCTGGCGAAGGCCGACCTGGTCACCGACATGGTCGGCGAATTCCCCGAACTGCAAGGCATCATGGGCCGCTACTACGCGCTGGCCGACGGCGAAGCGGCCAGCGTGGCCGACGCCATACAGTCACACTACCAGCCGCGCTTCAACGGCGATGCGCTGCCGCAGGGCGCGGTCGCCTGTGCCGTGGCACTGGCGGACAAGCTCGATGCGCTGATCGGCTTCTTTGCCATCGGCCAGATTCCGACCGGCGACAAGGATCCCTTCGGTCTGCGCCGCGCCGCGCTCGGCGTGCTGCGCATCCTGATGGAAACGCCGCTGCCGCTGGCGCTGCCGGACCTGATCGACGATGCCGCCGCCGGCTTCGCGCCGGAACTGTTCAGCGGCGACTGGCGTGCCGCCAGCGCCGGCTTTCTGAAGGAGCGCCTGCGTCATATGCTGCGTGATGCCGGACATGATCACAGGGCGGTCGATGCCGTGCTGGCGCTCGACCCGGCGCAGACCGACCAGGTTCCGGCCCGGCTCGCCGCCGTCAAAGCGTTTGCCGAACTGCCCGAAGCGGAGGCCCTGGCCGCCGCCAACAAGCGCATCATCAACATCCTGAAAAAATCCGGCGCCGAAGCCGGCGTCGAAGTCAGTGTCGCGCTGCTGCAGGAAGATGCCGAGAAAGCATTGTTCGCCCAGGTCACCGCTGCCGCACCCGGCATCGAGGCGCAGCTTGCCGCCGGCGACTACAGCGCAGCGCTGAAGGCCCTCGCCGGATTGCGCGGTGCGGTCGATGCCTTCTTCGACGGCGTCATGGTGATGGCCGAGGACCCGGCAATCCGCAGCAACCGCCTGGCCCTGCTGTCGCGCCTGGCCGGATTGATGAACCGGGTAGCCGACATCTCGAGGCTTTCTTCTTGACCGAGGGGGTCAGGCAAGGGGGTAAACCCCGTCCTGTTTTTGCCGTGCCCCCCGTGTTCTCCATGGTGAAATGTCTCTCATGAAACTTGTCATCCTCGACCGCGACGGCGTCATCAACCACGATTCCGACCAGTACATCAAATCGCCGGAGGAGTGGAAGCCGGTTCCCGGCAGCCTCGCCGCCATCGCCCGCCTCAACCAGGCCGGCTATCGCGTGGTGGTGGCGACCAACCAGTCGGGCATCGGCCGCGGTCTGTTCGAAACGGATACGCTGATGGCCATTCATGACAAGATGCTGAAGGCCCTGGCGCAAGTCGGCGGCCGCATCGATGCGGTGTTCTTCTGCCCGCACACCAACCTCGACAACTGCGATTGCCGCAAACCGAAGCCGGGCATGTTCCGCGAGATCGCCGCCCGCTTCAACGCCGATCTCGCCGGGGTGCCGGCCATCGGCGATTCCATGCGCGACCTGCAGGTCGCCGCCGCCGTCGGCGCACAGCCGATGCTGGTGCTGACCGGCAAGGGCCGCAAGACGGTCGACGACCCGGCCCTGCCCGCCGATACGCTGGTGTTTCCCGATCTCGCTGCCGCCGCCGCGCACATCGCCCACTGAGCGGCTGGCGAGTACATGGCCGTAGTCCGCTCCCTGCTGTTCATGCTGATCCTGCTGCTGGTGACGCCGCCCTACACGCTGCTGGTGATCCTGTGCCGGCCCTTGCCGCACCACATGCGGCGGCAGTCGGTGGTGCCGTGGGTGAATTTCGCCATCTGGCTGGTCAAGCATGTACTCGGCATTCCCTACCGGCTGCTGGGCGCCGAGAACATCCCCGCCGGCGCCGCCATCGTTCTCGCCAAACACCAGTCGGCGTGGGAAACCCTGATGCTGCAGGAAGTGTTCAAGGACACCGTGTTCGTCTGGCGCAAGGAGATCAAGTACCTGCCGTTTTTCGGCTGGGCGCTGGCCTCGATTCCCATGATCGAGACCGACCGCAGCGCCAGCAGGTCGAGCCTGAGGCGGCTGGTCGATCAGGGTCGGGATCGACTCGGCCATGGCTACACGGTCATCATATTCCCCGAGGGAACCCGCTCGCAGCCGGGCGCAAAGGGTCGCTACAAGATCGGCGGCGCGCATCTCGCGGTCGAAACCGGGGCGCAGGTGATTCCGGTGGCGCTCAATTCCGGGGAATTCTGGGGCCGCAACGCCCTCTTCAAGCGCAGCGGCATCGTCACCGTCAGCATCGGTGCCGCCATCGATCCGGCAGGACTCACGGCGAACGAAGTGACGAGCCGCGCCGAGGCCTGGATTGAAGCCGAAATGAGCCGCATCAGCCCGCAACTGCATGGAGTCTCCCGGTGAGCATGGCAACAGGCCGCAACCCGCAACTGAATCTCAAGCTCGACAGCAGCAGCCCCGATCCGGCCACCCGCTGGCGCGACGGCGCATCGCTGGCATTCATGGGCGGCAGCCTGCGTCTGGTACTCGGCACCCGGCACAAGGACGCCCTGCACCAGGGCGACACGCTGGACTTGCCGCTGCCGCCCCAGGCCAGCCCGCGCCAGATTCAGGACCGGGCCGAAGCCTGGCTGCGCGACGAAGCCCGGCGCCGCCTGCAGCAGATCATCGAACAGAAATCGGGTGCCGCGGCGGTACGCCGCGCACCGCGTCTGGCGCTGTCGTTCGCCGCCCGCGGCCATTGGGTCGAAGTGCAGGACGGCGACACGCTGCGTTGCAACTGGCGCCTGATCGAACAACCCCTGGCCGTCATCGAGCAGGCGATCGCCCGCGCCATTGCGGCTTTGCCGCCGGAAGACCGGGAAGCCGATCTGTTCGGCACCCCGGCCGGTTGATGTTCCTCGAACAACTCAAGCTGTTCCGGCTGCCCTCGGCGCCGCCGGAGGCGAAGACGCGCCACCTGCTGATCGGCGGCCGCATTGTCGACTACCGGCTCAAGAGCGGCGCCAAGCGCCTGACCATGACCATCGACGAGCGCGGTTTGCGCATCGGCGCACCGCGTCGCGTCCCGCTGACGGAGATCGAGGCCTTCGTCCATGGCCACGGCGACTGGGTCCTGAAGAAACTCGGCGAACTGGCTCACGCCACGCAGCCGCGGCACCTCACCGTCAAGGACGGCCTGCGCCTGCCGCTGCTCGACGGCGATGCCGAAGTTCGCGTCCTGCCGGGCGCCAACCGGGTGCGCTGGGTCGCCGACGTACTGGTCCTCGAAGCGCGGCCGGAGGCGGACCTGGCCCAGTTGGCGATACGCGCCCTGCAGAAGCGGGCGCTCACCCATTTCAGCGGGCGGCTTGCGCATTACAGCGGCCGGCTCGAGCTCGAGCTGCCGAAGCTCGGACTGTCTTCGGCGCATACGCGCTGGGGCAGTTGCAGCAAGCATGGCGGCATCCGCGTCAATTGGCGGCTGATTCATCTGCCCGCGCACCTGGGTGACTACGTGGTCGCCCACGAAGTCGCCCACCTTCTGGAAATGAACCACAGCCCGCGCTTCTGGGCCGTGGTCACCTCGCTCTACCCGGAGTGGAAAGACGCCCGCAGCGAACTCAAGCAGCGCGCCGCCTCTCTGCCCATACTCTAACGCTCATGGCAGCGACAACCACCGGCCGATTATGAAACTCGCGAAAGGCGAATTGAAGGCCCGCCCCCATCCCCCTCACGGGGGGCTACTGATGATTCCCCTGCGGAGCGGGCTAAGCCGCTCCGGATGAGTTATTCCACACTAGAAAGGCTCACCCATGAGAATTCTGCACACCATGCTGCGCGTCGGCGATCTCGACAAATCCTTGAGCTTCTATACCGGGGTGCTGGGCATGCGCCTGTTGCGGCGCGACGATTATCCGGAAGGAAAATTCACCCTGGCCTTTGTCGGCTATGAGGACGAGAAAGACGGCGCCGTGATCGAACTGACCCATAACTGGGGCGTCGGGCACTACGAAATCGGCACCGGCTACGGCCATGTCGCGCTGGCGGTCGAGGATGCCGGCGCCGCCTGCGACGCCATCCGCCAGCGCGGCGGCAAGGTCACGCGCGAAGCCGGCCCGATGAAAGGCGGCAGCACCGTCATCGCCTTCGTCGAAGACCCGGACGGCTACAAGATCGAGCTCATCGAAAAGAAACCGTAACTGCAACCCGTGCCGGGGAGGCCCGCCGGAATAGACTGCAGCCATGGACTTCATTCCATCTGCATTCATTTCCCACGGCTCGCCGATGCTGCTGCTGGAGCCGGGTCGCACCGGGCCGGCGTGGCAATCGCTGGCGCAGAGCCTGCGGCGGCCGCGGGCCATCCTCGCCGTCTCGGCGCACTGGAACACCCAGGCGCCCGCAGTGAGTGCCGCCCTGCAGCCGCAAACGATCCACGATTTCTACGGCTTCCCGCCGGCGCTCTACGAACTCGATTACCGGCCGCCCGGCGCACCCGATCTGGCGGCGGAGATCGTCGGACTGATTCCCGGCATCGACGTCGACCACAGCCGTGGACTGGATCACGGCGCCTGGTCGCCGCTGCGCGCCATGTATCCGGCGGCCGATATCCCCGTCATCCAGCTGGCCGTGATGCCGCTGGAAAGTGCCGCAAGCCACTACCGGCTGGGGCAGATGCTGCAGCCGCTGGCGCGGCGCGGCGTGCTGATTCTGGCCTCGGGCGGTCTCACCCACAATCTGCGCGACATCGTCGCTGACGCCGCAGACGGCGAGGCGCTGCCCTATGTCAGCGAATTCCGCGACTGGTTTGTCGGGGCGCTGCAGCGGCGCGACCTGCCGGCCTTGCTCGACTATCGCCGCCAGGCGCCGCACGCCGCGCGCGCTCATCCTGCGGCGGAGCATCTGCTGCCGCTCTACGTCGCCCTCGGCGCCGCCGGTGAAAATGCCGCCGCACGCAGTGCGTACAGCGGCTTCCAACTGGCCGCGCTGGCGATGGACGTCTTCAGCTTTTCCACAGACCAGGCCTGAGTCGCCGCCGCATCGCGCGCCGTCATGGTGCAGATCCGCTGATGCAGGCGAGGCTCTGCACCACCTTGTGGCACGACGCGCTTTTGCGCTGCGAGCGGTCACGGCGATATTTCTCAACACCATGATTCAACTTCGAATTTTCTTCAGGCGTGGTTCGTGCTTTAGTCAGTTGAAGGATTCACCCAATCACCCTGAGGGCAGCAATGAAGACCGCCTACGACGAAATGTATGCCGCTGACGGCTCGGTGCGGGAGAGCTATCGGAGCTACGCCGACTGGCTGCGGGCCACCCCGCAAGAGGTTATCGGGCGCAAGCGCGAGGAAGCCGACATCGCCTTTCATCGCGTCGGCATCACCTTTGCCGTGTATGGCGAGGATGCCGGCCAGGAGCGGCTGATTCCCTTCGACATCGTGCCGCGCATCATCCCGGCGCACGAATGGAAGCGCATGGCCGACGGCCTGCGGCAGCGGGTCAAGGCGCTCAACGCCTTCCTCCACGACATTTATCACGGCCAGGAAATCCTCAAGGCCGGACGCATTCCGGCGGCACAGGTGCTGGGCAATTCACAGTTCCGCCAGGAGATGGTCGGCGTCGAAGTGCCCGAGCAGATCTACGCCCACATCGCCGGAGTCGATCTGGTGCGCGCCGGCGAGGGCGAGTACTACGTGCTGGAGGACAACCTGCGCACGCCGTCAGGGGTGTCCTACATGCTCGAAGACCGCAAGATGATGATGCGGCTCTTCCCCGAACTGTTCGCACATCAGGCCATCGCCCCGGTCGAGCACTACCCCGACCTGCTGCTCAACAACCTGCGTTCGGTGGCGCCGCACGGCGTCGTCAATCCCAACGTGGTGGTGCTGACGCCGGGCCAGTTCAACAGCGCCTACTTCGAGCATGCCTTCCTCGCGCAGCAGATGGGCATCGAACTGGTGGATGGCAACGACCTGTTCGTGCGCAATGACACGGTGTTCATGCGCACCACTCAGGGACCGCGCCGCGTCGACGTGATCTACCGCCGCATCGATGACGATTTCCTCGACCCGCGCGCCTTCCGCAAGGACTCCATGCTCGGCGTTCCCGGCCTGTTCTCGGCCTATCGCGCCGGCACGGTGACGCTGGCCAACGCCGTCGGCACCGGCATCGCGGACGACAAGGCGATCTATGTCCACGTCCCCGAAATGATCCGCTTCTACTGCGGCGAGGAACCGATCCTGTCCAATGTGCCGACCTGGGAGTTGAGCAAGGCGGAGGATCGCGAGTACGTGCTGGCGCACCTGGCGGAACTGGTGGTGAAGGAGGTGCACGGCTCCGGCGGTTACGGCATGCTGGTGGGGCCGACCTCGAGCGCCGCGGAAATCAGTCTGTTCCGCGACAAGATCAGCGCCAGGCCGGAAGGCTACATCGCGCAGCCGACACTGTCGCTGTCCACCTGCCCGACCTTCGTTGACAGCGGCGTGGCGCCGCGCCACATCGACCTGCGGCCGTATGTGCTGTCCGGCAAGGAGATCACCATGGTCCCCGGCGGGCTGACGCGGGTCGCCCTCAAGCAAGGCTCGCTGGTCGTCAACTCGTCCCAGGGCGGCGGCACCAAGGACACCTGGGTACTGGAAAACTGACCATGACTACTTATCCCCCATCCCCTTTTCGAAGAAAAGGGGTGACTATGGTTCGGTCGCTGCGCGACATCCATGTTTATGGACGTATGCCCCCTTGGGGCCGCCCGGCGGAGGCATAGAAATGCTCTCCTCCACCGCAGATCACCTCTACTGGATGGCCCGCAGCATGGAGCGGGCGGAGAACACCGCGCGCATGCTGGACGTGACCTACCGCATGTCGCTGCTCAAGCAGGCGGTCGCCGAACCGCGCCACGAATGGCGCGCCATGCTGTCGATCAGCGGCCTGCACGAGGATTTCGAGGCACGTTATGCGGAGCCCGACGCCGACAACGTGATGCACTTCATGGCGCTCGACGAAAAGAATCCGGGCAGCATCTACAACAGCATTTTCAACGCCCGCGAGAACGCCCGCGCCGTGCGCGGCTCGATCACTTCCGAGATGTGGGAGGCGCTCAATTCGACCTGGCTGGAGATGCGCGGGATCCATGCCGCTGGCATCGCCGAGGACGGCGTCTCGCGCTTCTTCGACTGGGTCAAGGAACGCTCCCACCTGTCGCGCGGCATCACCCACGGCACCCTGCTGCGCGACGATACCTATCGCTTCATCCGCCTCGGAACCTTCTTCGAGCGTGCCGACAATACCGCCCGCATCCTCGACGTCAAATACCACATCCTGCTGCCCGGCATCGACGGCGTCGGCGGTGCCGCCGACTATTACCAGTGGGGCGCGCTGCTGCGCTCGGTCTCCGCCTTCGAGTCCTATCGCAAGGTGTATCGCGACCAGATCACGCCGAAGCGGGTCGCCGAACTGCTGGTGCTGCGGCCCGACATGCCGCGCTCGCTGACGACCTGCATGAACGAAGTCAATCGCCTGCTGCAGGAAATCAACGGCCCGCGTGCGGGGGAACTCATGCGTCGCTGCGGCCTGCTGCACAGCGAGCTGCGCTTCGGCAGCATCGACGACATCTTCGCCCGCGGCCTGCACGAGTACCTGTCCGAATTCCTTGAGCGCATCTACGACATGGGCGATCTGATCAACACCACCTATTTCCGGTTTGCGGATGAATGACGGAGGCTACCGCGCGCCGCCTTGCCTGCATGCGTCCATTCCTTTAAGGTGCTGCCTCCTGCCTGACGATGGCGCCACGGCGCCCGAGAAAATTGAGCCATGACTTATTGCGTTGCCACCATGATCGATGCCGGCATCGTCTTCGCATCGGATTCGCGCACCAACGCCGGAGTGGACAACATTTCCACCTTCCGCAAGATGAAGACTTTCGAACGTCCCGGCGACCGCTCGCTGGTGATGGTCAACTCCGGCAACCTGGCCGTTACGCAGGCCACCATCAACCATCTCGAACAGGCTATCCGGCGCAACATCGAGCCGAACCTGATGAGCGTCTATTCGATGTACGACGTGGCCGAACTGGTCGGCCTTGCGCTGCGCGAAGTGCGTCACCGCGACGGCCCCTTCCTGATGGAAAATAACGTCGACGGCAGCGCCAACTTCATCGTCGGCGGCCAGATCGCGGGCGAGAACCCAAGGCTCTTCCTGGTCTATTCGGAAGGCAATTTCATCGAGGCCACGCCGGAGACGCCGTATTTCCAGATCGGCGAGGTCAAGTACGGCAAGCCCATCATCGACCGCGTCATCACCGCCGATACCTCGATGGATGACGCTATCAAGTGCGTGCTGGTGTCATTCGATTCGACCATGCGTTCCAACCTGTCGGTAGGCATGCCGATCGACCTTGCCTGTTATGAGCGCAATTCGCTGCATCTGGGCCACTGCCTCCGCTTCGACGAGCACGACCCCTACATGCTTCGCCTGCGCCAGAGCTGGGGCGAGGGCGTGCGCCGCGCCTTTGCCCAACTGCCGAATCTCGACCGTCCATAGCGGCGCGCCGAACCCGCTTTCCCCTTGCCCTGACACCCTGAACGGTTCCCGATGACCATCCGCGTTGCTCTCAACCACCAGACCCGTTACAGCTTCGACCGCGCCGTCAGTCTCTGGCCGCACGAGGTAAGGCTGCGTCCCGCCGCGCACAGTCGCACGCCCATCCTCAGCTATTCGCTGAAGGTCGAGCCGGCCGGCCATTTCCTCAACTGGCAGCAGGACCCGTTCGGCAACTGGGTTGCCCGCCTGGTGTTCCCGGAGAAGGCCGAAGCGCTTTCGATCAGCGTCGACCTGGTGGCCGACATGACGGTCATCAATCCCTTCGATTTCTTCATGGACGAGTTCGCCGAGAACTTTCCCTTCGACTATCCGCAGGAACTCAAGCGCGAACTCGGTCCCTACCTTGAGGCCGACCCCGCCGGACCGCTGCTGGCCGGTTGGCTGGCCCGCGCACGCAAGGAACTGCTGAACAAGGAGATGCGCACCATCGACATGCTGGTAGGCATCAACCAGCGCGTTCAGGGTGACGTCGGCTACATCGTGCGCCTCGAAGCCGGTGTGCAGACGCCGGAGGAAACCCTCGAATCGGCGCGCGGTTCCTGCCGCGACTCGGCCTGGCTGCTGGTGCAGGTGCTGCGCCACCTCGGCCTCGCCGCGCGCTTCGCCTCGGGCTACCTGATCCAGTTGAAGGCCGACGTCAAGGCGCTCGATGGCCCGTCCGGCACCGACCATGACTTTACCGACCTGCATGCGTGGACCGAGGTCTACATCCCCGGCGCCGGCTGGATCGGACTCGATCCGACCTCGGGCCTGCTGGCCGGTGAAGGCCATATCCCGCTGGCCTGCACCGCCATGCCCTCCTCGGCGGCACCGGTAATAGGCGCCACGGAAAAATGCGAGACGCATTTCGATTTCGCCATGCGCGTGACCCGCATCCATGAAGATCCGCGCGTCACCCAACCCTATACCGAAGCGCAATGGCAGGCGGTGCTCGACCTCGGCCAACAGGTCGACGCCGAACTCCTTGAGCACGACGTGCGTTTGACCATGGGCGGCGAGCCGACCTTTGTTTCCATCGACGACATGGACGGCCCGGAATGGAATTACACGGCCTTGTCGGACAAGAAACGTGAACTCGCCGGCGATCTGCTCAGGCGTCTGCAGGGACATTTTGCGCCGGGGGCGATGCTGCATTTCGGCCAGGGCAAGTGGTATCCCGGCGAACCGCTGCCGCGCTGGGCGCTGGGCTGTTACTGGCGCACGGACGGCAAGCCGCTGTGGAAAGAACATGCGCTGATGGTCACCACCGATGGCGACGGCGCGCAGCAGGCGAAAGACGCCCTGCATTTCATCCGCCGCCTGACGCGGGAACTCGGTCTCGATCCGGGTTTCGTCATTCCGGCCTTCGAAGACGTCACCCGCATCATCGACGAGGAACAGCGCTGGCCGGAAAATTTCGATCCGCTCAAGGCCGACCTGAAGGAACCGGACGAGCGCCGCCGCGTGGCGAAACTCATCGAACGCGGCCTGGGCCAGGCCGCGGGTTACGTGCTGCCGCTGAAGTCGCTGCCGCCGCCGGCTGACAACAGGAAATTCGCGTCCCGCTTCCGTTCCAGTCCGTGGCCGCTGCGGCGCGAGCATCTCTACCTGATTCCCGGCGACTCGCCCTTGGGCCTGCGCCTGCCGCTGGCATCCTTGCCCTGGGTCGCCGCCGGAGACAAGGAAGAAGACGTCGGCCGTGACCCTTTCGACGCGCCTGAGGCCCTGCCCGATGCGAAGCCCGCGCTGCTGAAGGTCGAAGCGCCGGCGACTCCGCCCAAAGCCGGCTACGATCCGCGTGAAATCGTGCACACCGCGCTGTGTGCCGAGGTGCGCGACGGCGTGCTGTGCATTTTCCTGCCGCCGGTGCCCCTGCTCGAAGACTTCGTCACGCTGCTGACCGCGATCGAAGCCAGCGCCGCCGACCTGAAACTGCCGGTGCGCCTGGAAGGCTACACGCCGCCCTCCGACCCGCGCCTGAAGGAATTCCGCATCACCCCCGATCCGGGCGTGATCGAAGTGAACATCCATCCCGCCAGCACCTGGCCGCAACTGGTGGAGAACACCCGGACGCTTTACGAAGAAGCCCGCCTGACGCGCCTCGGCGCCGAGAAATTCATGCTCGACGGCCGCCACACCGGCACCGGCGGCGGCAATCACGTGACGCTGGGCGCCGCTTCGCCTGCCGACTCGCCCTGCCTGCGCCGGCCCGATCTCTTGATGAGCCTGATCACCTACTGGCAGCATCACCCGGCGCTGTCTTTCCTGTTCTCCGGATTGTTCATCGGCCCCACCAGCCAGGCGCCACGCGTCGACGAGGCGCGGCACGAAAGCCTCTACGAGCTCGAGATCGCCTTCCAGCAGATGGCGGAACGCTTGAAGCCCGGCGAGGAAAGCCTGCAGCCCTGGCTGGTCGATCGCCTGCTGCGCAACCTGTTGGTCGATCTTTCCGGCAACACCCACCGCGCCGAGTTCTGCATCGACAAGCTGTATTCGCCCGACAGCGCCACCGGGCGCCTCGGCCTGGTCGAGTTCCGCGGTTTCGAGATGCCGCCGCACGCGCAGATGTCGCTGCTGCAGATGCTGCTGCTGCGCGCGCTGGTCGCCCGCTTCTGGCAGACGCCTTACGCCGGCAACGGCGGCCAGGGCCTGATGCGCTGGGGCACCGAACTGCACGACCGCTACATGCTGCCGCACTTCGTCGCCCAGGACATGAAGGACGTCGTGCGCGACCTGCAGCGTGCCGGCTATGCCTTCGACTTCGAGTGGTTCGCGCCCTTCATCGAGTTCCGCTTTCCGCGCTTCGGCACCGTGGTCTATCAGGGCATCGAGATCGAACTGCGGCAGGCCATCGAACCCTGGCACGTGCTGGGCGAGGAAGTCGCCGCCGGCGGTACCGCGCGCTACGTCGATTCCTCGGTCGAGCGCATGCAGGTCACGGTGCGCCACATGAACGACAACCGCCACATCCTCACCTGCAACGGCCGGCCGTTGCCGCTGGCCGCCACCGGCACACGCGGCGAATATGTCGCCGGCGTGCGCTACCGCGCCTGGAGCCCGCCGTCGGGCCTGCACCCGACCATAGGCGTGCAGGCACCGCTGGTGTTCGACCTGGTGGACAGCTGGAGCGGACGCTCGATCGGCGGCTGCACCTACCATGTCGCCCATCCCGGCGGCCGCAACTACGATACCTTTCCGGTCAATGCCAACGAGGCCGAGGCACGCCGCGTCGCGCGCTTCTGGAACCACGGCCACACGCCGGGGCCGATGCACGTGCGGCGCGAGGGCCGCAATCCGGACTACCCGCTGACGCTGGACCTGCGCCGCGCGCCGGAGGCCTGGATGGAAGGTCCGCCGGGCGTGGCCAGGGAAGTCTCGGCGGAGCAGCAGCAGGGGCAACAGTAGGGGGCAGGTGACGGCGGCGAGTACTGCAACCCCGCAAGCCGGCGGCAAAGGAGTGAAATGTGCCATGTCCGGCTGATGCCGACTTTTCCCGGGCGATCTGTCATTGCTGGCGACATGGTCGAAAGACGTGTTGAAAAATCAGCTTTCCATGAACACATTCCCTGTAACGTGATAAGAAAATGTCGAATTTTATACATATCATAGGCAACGTGATAAACTATCCGCGATTTCTTATCATGTAACGGCAGGGGAACGCATGACCGAACTGGATATTCCCAGTCCCGCCAGCCTTGAGACCAAGGCGGTATGGCAGAGCCTGGCCAAGGCGCACCGCCATCTGGCGGAACTGAAGGGCTTGTGCGAATCACTGCCCAACCGCGCGATCCTGCTCGATACGCTGGCCATACAGGAGGCGAAGGACAGTTCCGAAATCGAGAACATCATCACCACGCATGACGAGCTCTACGCCTACGACCAGAGCAGTTCGGCATCGCCGGCGGCCAAGGAGGTGCAAAACTATGTCGCGGCCTTGAAGGTGGGGTTTACCGACGTGGTGAATTCCGGCCTGATCCGCATGAGCACCATCCTGCGCGTGCAGGAACAGGTCGAACAGAACAACGCCGGCTTCCGCAAGTTGCCGGGGACGGTGCTGAAGAATCAGGCCACGGGAGCGGTGGTCTATGCGCCGCCGCAGGATGCCGTTCTGATCGAAAAACTGATGACGCAACTGGTGGAGTTCATCCATGCCGATGACGATTACGACCCCTTGTTGCGCATGGCGATTGCGCACCACCAGTTCGAAAGCATTCACCCGTTTTACGATGGCAACGGCCGCACCGGGCGCATCCTGAATTTGCTGATGCTGCAGCGCGAAGGCCTGATGGAACTGCCGGTGTTGTACCTGAGCCGCTACATCACCTCGACCAAGGCGAAGTATTACCAGCTGCTGCAATCGACCCGCGAGACGCATGACTGGGCGGACTGGTGCGTTTATGTCGTGAAGGGCGTGGCGCTTACCGCGAGAAGCGAAATCCGGCTGATCAAGCAACTACGCGAGTTGATGCAGGCCACCAAGCAACGGCTGCGCAAGGAATTGCCGAAGCTGTACAGTCAGGAGTTGCTGAACAACCTGTTCCGCTATCCCTATACGAAAATCGAGTTCGTCGAAAACGATCTGGGCGTTTCGCGGATTACGGCAGCGAAGCACCTAGATGCGCTGGCGGCAGCTGGTTATGTGGAAAAGAAAAAAATCGGGCGCACGAATTTTTATATCAACCGCCCCTTGTTCACACTACTGACGCAGATCAGCCTGAACGATGAATGAGACTGAAACCCGCGCCGAGCAAATTGACCCTGCCCTTGCTGAAGCTCAAATATCACGATTCGATTGCGGATGCGGTGGCTGATCCGGGCAAACCGGATGAGATCGGAAAGGTGTTCAGCGGATTCCAGCGGTATCTCTACGTCGAACGGGTGTGAAGCTTTGTCTGTGCTGATCGGAACAACTGCGCCGGGGTGCGGCGTAACACCAGCGCGCACGCCCCAAACTGGACCCGACATGCCGGCAGCGGCTCCGGTTTGGTGCGCAAAGCCGGCCCGGTGCGCTTCTGCGACTCCGGGCAGCGGGAACAAATGCGATTAATCATATCGTTGCAATCGGTGGCACGGGACCTGCGTTTACCCCGGTAACTACTTCTACCGGGAGATCACCATGTCACTGCACGATCCGTTCGATCCGAACCTCCGCACCACGGCATGCAACTGCGGACATCACGACTCGCAGACAGAGCACGATGCCGACTTGCATGAAACGGAAAAACTCAACAGCCGCGTCCTCCAATCAACTGTCATGCGGGCGCTGTTCCCGCAGGATGCCGAACGGCGCCGTTTCCTTTCCGCCGTGGGCGCCTCGACCGCATGGGCGGCCATTTCCTCGCTGATTCCCTTCGGCACGCTGGAAGCCATGGCCCAGGAAAAGGGCAGCCTGGAAAAGAAGGACCTCAAGATCGGCTTCATCCCGATCACCTGCGCCAGCCCCCTGCTCATGGCCGACCCGCTGGGCTTCTACAAGAAGCAGGGGCTCAACGTCACCATGGTCAAGACCGCCGGCTGGGCGCTGATCCGCGACAAGGTGCAGAACCGCGAGTACGACGCCTCGCACATGCTGGCGCCGATGCCGATAGCCATGTCGATGGGCATCGGCTCCAACCCGATGCCGCTCAACGTGGCGACGATCCAGAACACCAACGGCCAGGCCATCACCCTGCACGTCAAACACAAGGACAAGCGCGACCCGAAAATGTGGAAGGGCTTCAAGTTCGCCGTGCCTTTCGAGTTCTCGATGCACAACTTCCTGCTGCGCTACTACGTCGCCGAGCACGGGCTCGACCCGGACAAGGACATCCAGATCCGCGTCGTGCCGCCGCCCGAAATGGTGGCCAACCTGCGTGCCGGCAACCTCGACGGCTACCTCTCTCCCGACCCCTTCAACCAGCGCGCGGTATATGACGAGGTCGGCTTCCTGCACCTGCTGTCGAGGGACCTGTGGGACGGCCACCCCTGCTGCTCGTTCGGCGTGCCGACGGATTTCATCCAGCAGAATCCCAACACCTTCGCCGCCCTCTACCGCGCCATCCTGACTGCCGCCGCCATGGCGCGCGACCCGAAGAACCGCCCGCTGATGGCGGAAGTGCTGTCGCCGGCCAACTACCTCAACCAACCGAAGACCGTGCTGGAACAGGTGCTCAGCGGCAAGTTTGCCGACGGCCTGGGCAACGTGCAGAACGTGCCCAACCGCGTCGACTTCGATCCCTTCCCCTGGTATTCGATGGCGGTGTGGATCCTCAGCCAGATGAAACGCTGGGGCTACATCAAGGGCGAGGTGCGCTACCAGGACATCGCCGAGAAGGTCTACCTGCTGACCGACGCCAGGAAGCGCATGGCCGAGATCGGCATGACGCCGCCGAAAGCCGACAGCCAGAAGTTCAAGGTCATGGGCAAGGAGTTCGACTACACCAAGCCCGACGCCTACATCAACAGCTTCGCCATCAAGCGCACCTGAGGCGGCCGCGATGCGTTCCGAATTCCTCAAGGCCGCGCTCATCTCGCTGCTGCTGTTCCTGATTTTCATCGGCGCCTGGCACATGGCCACCCTGCCCAAGGAGTCGGCGACGCTTGCCGGCGCCAATGCCGAGTACGCGGCACTGATGGGCAAGGGCGCGGAAAAATCGGGCGGCTTCCCGCCGCCCGCTGAAGTCGGCCGCGCTTTTGTCACCTATCTGTCGGACCCGTTCTACGATCGCGGGCCCAATGACAAAGGCATCGCGATCCAGCTCGCCCATTCCCTGGGCCGCGTCGGCATGGGCTTCTTTCTCGCCGTGCTGGTGGCCTTGCCGCTGGGCTTCGCCATCGGCATGTCGCCGCTGCTGACGCGCGCACTCGATCCGTTCATCCAGGTGCTGAAACCGGTTTCGCCTCTGGCCTGGATGCCGCTGGCGCTCTACACGCTCAAGGATTCGTCGGTATCCGGCGTGTTCGTGATCTTCATCTGCTCGATCTGGCCGATGCTGATCAATACCGCCTTCGGCGTCGCCTCGGTGCGGCGCGACTGGCTGAATGTGGCGCGCACGCTGGAAGTCCGGCCGTTGCGCAAGGCATTCCTGGTCATCCTGCCGGCGGCGGCGCCGACCATACTCACCGGCATGCGCATCTCCATGGGCATCGCCTGGCTGGTCATCGTCGCCGCCGAGATGCTGGTGGGCGGCACCGGCATCGGCTATTTCGTCTGGAACGAATGGAACAACCTGGCGCTGCCCAACGTGATTTTCGCCATCACCATGATCGGCGTGGTGGGGATGCTGCTCGACATGGTCTTCGGCCGGTTGCAGAAGCTGGTCACGTATCGCGAATAGGAGAAAACCATGAGCTCACATTTTCTTCTGGTCGAGGCGTTGAAGAAGGTCTATCCGTCGGGCGCCGGCGGCAAGGACAACCCTCCGGTGTTCGAGGACATCCACTTCCACATCGACAAGGGCGAATTCGTCTGCATCGTCGGCCACTCCGGCTGCGGCAAGACGACCATTCTCAACGTGCTGGCCGGACTCGAACAGGCGACCGCCGGTGACGCCTTCATGGACGGGCGCGAAGTCAAGGGTCCGAGCCTGGATCGCGGCGTGGTGTTCCAGAGCCACGCCCTGATGCCGTGGATGAGCGTGCTGGGCAATGTCGCCTTTGCCGTCAAGTCAAAGTGGCCGGACTGGTCGCGCGACAAGATCACGGCACATTGCACGCGCTATCTCGAGATGGTCGGCCTCGGCCAGTCCATCCACAAGAAGCCGTCCGAACTCTCCGGCGGCATGAAGCAGCGGGTCGGCATTGCGCGGGCCTTCGCCATCCAGCCCAAGATGTTGCTGCTCGACGAACCCTTCGGCGCGCTCGATGCACTGACCCGCGGCACGATCCAGGACGAGTTGCTGAAGATCGTGCAGGCCACGCACCAGACCGTTTTCATGATCACGCACGATGTCGACGAGGCGATCCTGCTCGCCGACAAGATCCTGCTGATGAGCAACGGCCCGCACGCCAAGATCGCCGAGATCGTCGAAATCACCATGCCGCGCCAACGCACGCGGGCTGCGATTCATCACGATCCGCAGTACTACCTCATCCGCAATCACCTGGTCGACTTTCTCGTCAACCGTTCGAAGAGCTATGCCGGCGCGGACGCCGAAATGTTTCATGACGCGAAAAATCCGCCTGTGGTGCGGCCGGGTCTGGAACGGGAACGTGCGCCGGTACTGACGCTGACGACGGAAACGCCCGCCCCCCCATTGAAACGAGCCATCAATCATTGAAAGGAAAAAGCATGAATCGCAATGACGTCACGGAACTGATCATCGAGGCCAAGATCAAGAAGGGTCTCAAGTGGCAAGATGTCGCCGCAAAGATCGGCCTGTCGAAGGAATGGGTTACGGCCGGTTGTCTCGGCCAGATGACGTTCGACAAGAAGCAGGCGGCCACCCTCGGCAAGATATTCGGCTTGCCGCCGGAAGCCGTGGCACTACTGCAAGTCGTGCCTTACAAGGGTTCGCTGCCGACGGCGGTGCCGACCGATCCGCTGATCTATCGCTTCTACGAACTGATCAGCGTGTATGGCACCACCTTCAAGGAGTTGATCCACGAAGAATTCGGCGACGGCATCATGTCGGCAATCGATTTCAAGATGGACTTGAAGCGCGAGCCGAACCCGGCCGGCGACCGGGTCAGCATCGTCATGAGCGGCAAGTTCCTGCCGTACAAGACCTACTGAGCCGGAACGACCGGACAATCCGAAACCGGCCGCATCAGAGCTTGGCCGGATCGAACCCGGTTTCCTTGTAGATGGCCTGCAGCAGATCCTTGCCGACGCGGTCGGCCATCTTGGCGTGCACCGGGATCATGGCCTTCTTGAAGGCCAGCTTCTCGTCTCTGGTCGGTACGTAGATGGCGGTCTTGCCGCTCTTCCTGACGCCTTCCAGAGCAGAGTCATTTTCTTCCTGCGCAATCTTGTTGGCATAGACCGTGGCTTCCTTCATGGCCTGCTCCAACTGGCCGCGAACATCTGCCGGCAATCCGTCCCAGAACTTCTTGTTCACGATCACCGCGTAGCCGAGGTAATTGTGGTCGGTGATGATCATGTGCTTCTGCACTTCATGCATCTTCTGGGTAAAAAGATTGGAGTGCGGATTGTCAGTGCCGTCAACCACGCCGGTCTGCAGCGCCTGGTAGACCTCGGAGAAGGCCATCACCTGCGGCAGCGCACCAAGGGTGCGGAATTCCTCTTCCAGCACCTTCGATGACTGGATGCGCATCTTCTTGCCCTTGAGGTCCGCCGGCGTCCTGATCGGCGTATTCGCCGAAAACGACTTGAAGCCGTTATCCCAGAACGCCAGTCCCTTGATCCCCTTGGGTTCGAGTTTGAGCAGCAGCGAAGCGCCTATCGGTCCCTGCGTGATCTTGTGCAGGTCGGTGTAGTCATCGAAAATGTAGGGGAAGTCGAAAACCTCGAATTCCTTCACGCCGAGCGGGCCGAACTTGGACAGCGACGGCGCCAGCATCTGCACCGCGCCGAGCTGCAGGGCTTCGACTTCTTCCTTGTCCTTGTACAGGGCGCTGTTGGCATAGACCTCGACCTTGGCCCGGCCCTTGGTCAGTTCCGCCGCCCTCCTGGCAAAGAACTCGGACGCCTTGCCCTTCGGCGTATCGGCCGCCACGACGTGGCTGAACTTGATCACGATGGGCGTCTGGGCCAGCGTCAGAGCGGAGAAAGCCGCCGTGGCGAGACCAATCAACAATGTACGGAGTTTCATCATCGGTCATCCTGAAAAGTGTGGTGGCCGCAACACTAACACTTCCCCCGTCCCGGCGTGGAAATACGCCGGGGCTGTCTTTCATCAAGCCCTGTCTTTCGCTGACGGCAATGATCCCGGGCACCCCCTGAGCGGTCTCCCGTGTGCGGGCAGCCGCCTGCGGCCGGGCTACCGCTTCTTCTTCCGGGCTGCAGCGGCGCGGGGTTTTGCCACAGTGCGCGCCTTGGCTTCAAGCACGGGCGCCGGCGGCTTGTCGCCGACCAGTTTCTTCAGCGGACAAATCTTGAACGCGGGGCATTTCCGGCAACCGGCGACGATGGCAATCGGACAAAGAGTCATGGACATTCCTGTTGATGGTGACTTCAAGCGCGGAGTATGCGCGGGGCCGGTGGGCGAAGGTAGTCTGTTTCGTCTAATGCGCTCTGCCGTCACGCCCGATTCAACACACACCCGATTCAATTCCTGACGGATTGATAATCATTTGCTAATATATTGATCCCTGCCGCCGGTCTCGTCTCACCTCCATGCCATCCCGCCGTAACTTCCTGCTGAGCCGGTGGCTGCCCTTTCTCGGGTGGTGGCCTCTGGTCGGCCGCGAGACGCTGCGCGACGACCTGATCGCCGGCCTCACCGGCGCCCTCATCGTGCTGCCGCAAGGTGTGGCCTTTGCCACCATCGCCGGCCTGCCGCCGCAATACGGCCTCTACGCCGCGATGCTGCCGACCGTCATCGCCGCCCTGTTCGGCTCCAGCTGGCACCTGGTTTCGGGCCCGACCACGGCCATTTCCATCGCCGTCTTCGCCGCCTTGTCGCACCACGCCGAGCCCGGCTCCGCCCACTACATCAGCCTGGCCTTGACGCTGACTTTCCTCGTCGGCATCTTCCAACTGATACTGGGACTGGCGCGCCTCGGCGTGCTGGTGAACTTCATCTCGCACACCGTGGTGATCGGCTTCACCGCCGGCGCCGCGATCCTCATCGCCGCCAGCCAGGTCAGGAACTTCTTCGGCATCGACATCCCGCGCGGCACGCCCTTCTACGAGACACTCCATCAGCTCGTCTTGCAGTTCGCCGGGATCAATCCTTGGGTCACGGCCGTTGCCCTGATCACGCTCGCCAGCGGCATCCTGGCGCGGCGCTACCTGAAAAAGCTGCCCTACATGATCCTGGCGATGATCCTCGGCAGCCTCGTCGCCGAAGCGCTCAATCTCTGGCTGGGCCAGGCCGCCACCGGCATCAGGACGGTCGGCGCGCTGCCGGCAACGCTGCCGCCGCTGTCGCTGCCCGACCTCTCGCTCGAGTCGCTGCGCGCGACCCTCGCCCCGGCGCTGATCATCACCATGCTGGCGCTGACCGAGGCGGTGTCGATCAGCCGCGCCATCGCCGTGCGCTCCGAGCAGCGCATCGACGGCAACCAGGAGTTCATCGGCCAGGGCCTGTCCAACATCGCCGGCGCCTTCTTCTCGGGCTATGCATCGTCCGGCTCGTTCAACCGCAGCGGAGTCAATTTCGAAGGCGGCGCGCGTACGCCGCTGGCCTCGGTGTTCGCCTCGGCATTCCTGATCCTGGTGCTGCTGCTGGTGGCCCCGCTGGCCGCCTACCTGCCTACCGCCGCCATGGCCGGCATCCTCTTCCTGGTAGCCTGGGGCCTGATCGACTTCCATCACATCCACGCCATCTGGCACACCAGCAAGGCCGAATCAACGATCCTGGCAGCGACTCTGGTCGGCACCCTGTTCGACCTCGAAGCCGGCATATTCGTCGGCGTCTTCCTCTCGCTGGTGATGTTCCTCTACCGCACTTCGCGCCCCGAGATCATCCCCGTGGTGCCGGCACCGGAAGCCGGTGCCTACCACTTCGTCCGCGCCCGCGGCCGGCCGGAATGCCCGCAACTGCGCATCGTGCGGGTGAACGGTCCGCTCTACTTCGGCGCCGCCAACTACGTGCAACAGGCCTTGCAGCAGATCGACGAGGACAACCCGCTGCAAAAGTCCGTGTTGGTCGCGGCGGCCAGCCTGAGCTACATCGACGTCGCCGGCGCCGAGGTGCTGGCGCAGGAAGCACGACGCCGGCGGCGACTCGGCGGCGGCCTGTATTTCTACCGGCTCAACCAGCCCCTGCAGAATTTCCTCAAGCAGGGCGACTACGTCAAGGAGATTGGCGAAGGCGCCTTCTTCCCGGTCATGAGCAACGTCACCGGCGCGCTCTACTGGACGCTCGACCCCGACGTCTGCCGCAGCTGCAAGACACGCATCTTCAAGGAATGCCACGGCAAGCTGTTGCCCGACGGCTTGCGCCGCCAGCGCCTGCTGCTGGCCACCGACGGCAGCGAGTTCTCGAGTGCGCCGACCGCAATCGCCATTGCCCTGGCGCGCAGTTTCGGCGTCACGCTCGACATCATGACCGCCGTCGACACGCCGGCCGAGCAGGAGCTGGCGCGTGCGCGCCTCGCCCCGGCGCTGCGCCAGGCACTGGTGGCCGGTGTCGTCAGCGAGGAGATCATGCGCCACGGCAAGCCGCCGGCGCAGGAAGTCATCGCCGCTGCCGCTGCAGCCGACAGCAACATCCTGATCATCGGCCGGCGACCGCCGCGCGACCTCAAGGACCGGCTGCTTGGCGACGCCGCGGCGCAGGTCATCGGCAGTGCGCCCTGCCATGTCCTGGTGGCCGGCTGGCAGGCGGCCATGTGGCACAAGCGCATCCTCCTCGCCAGCGATGGCAGCGACCACAGCGACAGCGTCGCCGAACTCGCAGCCCAGCTCGCCCGGGTCACCGGCACGCCGGTCACCATCGTCTCCGCCATCGCCCACGAAAAGCAGCGCGCCGAAGCCGCCGCCGATGCCGCGCACAAGGCCGGGCTGATGCGGCTCGACGGGGTGGTCTGCGACACGCGTATCGTCATCGCCTCAGCGCAACAGGCCATCATCGAGGCGGCGGAGGAACTGGATGCCGACCTGGTCGTGATCGGTCAGCGCCGCGGCAAGGGTCTGAACCGTGTTATCGCCGGCAGCATCACCGAACGGCTTATCGGCACGCTCAAGTGTGCCGTGCTGGTGGTCAAGCCGGCCGTCGAAAGCGGCGACGTCGAGGCCGCCATCGCCAAGCAATCCTGAGTATTCCGGATCGATAAAGACGGCGTCAGGCCGCCGCCACCGGCATCGCGCGCCGGTCGAGCAGCGCCATCCAGCCGCGGATCACACGGTAGAGCACCCACAAGCCGGTACCGACGATGACCATCATCGCCGCCGGAATGCCGATCAGGGTGATCGCCAGCAGGCCGGCCACCAGCAGCCACAGCGCGGCGAACCAGAAGCTGCGCAACTGCCAGCGCCAGTGCGTCGCCAGCCAGGTGCCGCGCACCCTGTCGCGGGTGACGTAGTTGATGATCACGGCGATGATCGACGGCCAGCCGAAGACGAAGGCGCCGATGATGGTGGCCGAACTGAGGATGCCGGAAGCCGCCGACAGCGCGTGCAGCCCGTACATCACGTGGCACCAGGCGCGCGGCCCTTCCAGGCTGCCGTCGGTTTCGTCGTGCGCAGGAATCACTTCGGCTTCGGTCATCGCAGTCTCCTACAGGCCAAGCTGTTGCCACAGCGCGTCGACGCGCTGCTTTACCGCCGGGTCCATGGCGATGGGGCGGCCCCATTCGCGCGTGGTCTCGCCCGGCCACTTGTTGGTGGCGTCGATGCCCATTTTGCTGCCGAGGCTGGCCACCGGTGAAGCGAAATCGAGGTAATCAATCGGCGTGTTCTCGGCAATCAGGGTGTCGCGCGCGGCATCGACGCGGGTGGTGAGCGCCCAGATCACTTCCGGCCAGGAGCGGACATCGACGTCGTCGTCGGTGACGATGATGAACTTGGTGTACATGAACTGGCGCAGGAAGCTCCAGATGCCGAACATCACCCGCTTGGCATGGCCCGGATACTGCTTTTTGATGCTGACCACCGCCATGCGGTAGGAGCAGCCCTCCGGCGGCAGGTAGAAATCGGTGATCTCGGGGAACTGCTTTTGCAGCAACGGGACAAAGACTTCATTCAGGGCCAGGCCGAGCATCGCCGGCTCGTCGGGCGGCTTGCCGGTGTAGGTCGAGTGGTAGATCGGATCGCGGCGCAGGGTGATGCGCTCGATGCTGAACACCGGGAACTCGGCCACCTCGTTGTAGTAGCCGGTGTGATCGCCATACGGGCCTTCCTTTGCTGTTTCGCCCGGATTGATGACGCCCTCCAGCACGATCTCGGCGGACGCCGGCACCTGCAGGTCCGAGCCGAGACACTTAACCAGTTCCGTCTTGGCGCCGCGCAGCAGGCCGGCGAACTGGTACTCGGAAAGCGTATCCGGCACCGGCGTCACGGCCGCCAGTATCGTCGCCGGGTCGGCGCCGATCACCACCGCCACCGGGAAAGGCTCGCCGGGCCGCGCAGCGCAATGCTCGCGGTAGTCCAGCGCACCGCCGCGATGCGCAAGCCAGCGCATGATGACTTTGTTAGGCGCGATGACCTGCTGGCGGTAGATACCGAGGTTCTGTCTTGTCTTTTGCGGCCCGCGCGTGACCACCAGGCCCCAGGTGATCAGGGGCGCTGCGTCGCCCGGCCAGCAGGTCTGCACCGGCAGCCGCCCCAGATCGACATCCGCGCCTTGCCACACGACGTCCTGGCAGGGCGCCGAATTCACCACTCTGGGCGCCATGTTGAGCACCTGCTTGAGCACCGGCAGCTTGTCCCAGGCATCCTTCAGGCCCTTCGGCGGTTCGGGCTCCTTGAGGTAGGCGAGCAGCGTGCCGACTTCGCGCAACCGGGCTTTCCAGTCAATAGCCGCGCTGTCCTCCTCTTCACCGGCGGCAATGCCCAGCGCCACCCGGCGCGGCGTGCCGAACAGGTTGGCCAGCACCGGCATCGAATGTCCCTTGGGCTTTTCGAAAAGCAGTGCCGGCCCGCCGGCACGCAGCACGCGGTCGGCGATTTCGGTCATCTCAAGATATGGATCGACCTCGACGGCAATGCGCTTGAGTTCGCCGAGCGCTTCCAGTTGGGCGATGAAATCGCGCAGATCGGTATATTTCATGGCGTGAGTGTAACCGTCCGTCCCTTGCATTGCTTCATGCCCTGTGCCGGCCGCCTCACTGCGCCAATCCCGGCCAAAGGTTGAATTCGGCGACGATGCCGGCAAAGATCGCTGCGCCGAACCAGTTGTTGTGCCGGAAAGCGGCGAAGCAGCCATCGCGGCGGCGCTCGCGGATCAGGGTGTAGTGGTAGGCCGCCAGCGCGGCGGCGGCGGCGAGGCCGGCAAAGTACAGCGGGCCGTAGGCCTGCTGGCGGCCGACAGCCGTCAGGATGCCCAGCATGGCGACGTAGCAGAGCATGACCGCCACCACGTCGAAGCGGCCGAAGGTGATGGCCGCGGTGCGGATGCCGATCTTGAGGTCGTCGTCGCGGTCGACCATGGCGTATTCGGTGTCATAGGCCAGCGCCCAGAAAATGTTGGCGGCCAGCAGCGTCCAGCCCAGAGGACCGACATGGCCGTTCACGGCGGCAAATGCCATGGGGATACCGAAGCCGAAGGCGACGCCGAGGTAGGCCTGCGGCAAGGCGAAGAAACGCTTGGTGAAGGGATAGCTGGCGGCGAGGAACACGGCAATCAGCGCCAGCCACCACACCTGGCGCAGAATCGGCAGTATCAGCAGGAAGGAGCAGAAGATCAGCACGGCCGCCAGCGTCAGCGCCTCGCGCGTCGACACCCGGCGCGCCGCCAGCGGCCGGTCTTTGGTGCGTTCGACGTGCGGGTCGAAATCGCGGTCGGCATAGTCGTTGATGACGCAGCCGGCAGAGCGCATCAGCAGCGTGCCCAGCGCAAAGATCCAGACCAGCATCCAGTGCGGCTGGCCTTCGGTCGCGATCCACAGCGCCCACAGCGTCGGCCACAGCAGCAGCAGCGTGCCGATCGGCTTGTCCAGCCGCATCAGCTTTTCGTAGAGATCGAGGCGTTGCTTGAGTTCGGCGATAGTCATGCGCCGATTTTACCGGTAGCCGGGCAAGCGCAACTTGTGTTGCAAATTTCTCCGGCTGCCCCGTTGCCGGGGGCGCCGGTCAGAGCAGCGATCTCCGCAAGCAGCGCTTCATCGTCACTTCATGTCATCGGTGGCCGGCTTTCAAACACCATGTGGGAACTGGCGCCGGTGATGACTGCCGGCGCGTCGCTGCTGTTCGACTTGTGAGCTTGGATGGCTCAGATGCAGCGGGAGCGGCCACTGGCCCTGGCTGAATCTACTTCTGCAGCCGGACATCAGCGGACCTGGCCACCCCGCCTCCATTGAGGGTGATTGTTCGGCTCAATTTCCCGTTAGCCGACATTGGATCGGCCCCACCGATTTCCTCCGTCTGAACTTGGGCCGTGCAGCGGCTGGAGTCAATCACGATGCTGCACGCATGAGTTTTGAGCGACAGGGTTAGCTATGCAACTGGTGGATCGGCTGCACCGCCAGTCGCATGCCCATGGCCCTGAGAATCGCAGAAAGTGTTTTCAATTCCGGATTCCCCTGCTCGGACAGCGTGCGATAGAGCGAATGAGCATTCACCTCTGCCGAGCGCGCTATTTCCTGCACGCCGCCAAACGCCTTGCTCAGGCTGCGTAGCGCCAGCATAAGATCGGTTTCGTCGCCATCGACCAGTACGGAGTTCAGATACTCAGCCGCCAGTTCCGGGTCGCGGCGGAACATTTCCACCGTTGCTTCATCGTGAGTCCGGTGTGCTTTAGCCATTTCGTTTCTCCCAATCTTTCAAATATCCGACTGCCCGGTCAATGTCCCTGCTCTGCGACTTCTTGTCGCCGCCACTGGTGAGCAATATCACCTGATTGCCAACCTGCGCGTAATACACCCGGTATCCGGCACCAACATCGATTCGCAACTCGCCGATGCCGTCCCGCAAAGACTTGCAATCCCCAAACAAGCCAGCCTCAACACGAGCGATGCGCTTGATAACGGCGATTTTTGCTATGCGGTCACGAAGGCCGTCAAGCCAATCCTGGTAGAGATCGTTCTGCTTCTCATCGAGGTAATGGATGATTTCGTACGCGGCCACATTTTAGCTTATAAGCGAATATTTGCAAGCTTGGCTGGGTTCGCACCATGTCGCCAGACGTGCGCAAAATCAGGTTCCATTCAACCAAAAAGGAGTCTGATATGGAAGCCACTCAACATGGGAACCCTGGAACAAAGGCAAGCTGATTGGCCAGAAGCCACCGCTGAAGCCGAAGGACATTTGGGCAATCCGAATTCAGCTTCAGAACGATCATCAGGTTCGAGACCTTGCCATGTTCAACCTCGCGATCGACAGCAAACTGCGGGGTTGCGACCTGGTCAATCTGCATGTTCGGGACATCACTCACGGCAACAGGGTTTTGGCCCGTGCGATGGTCGTGCAGCGAAAAACGCAACGGCCCGTGCAGTTTGAACTGACGGAGCCTACGCGGGTCGAAACCATGGCTGGCGTCACATTGGTATTGTTGGTTGCCGTCATGTTCTCGCCCCCGCTATCCGCAATGATAGATGTGCTCTCGAATGACCGTCTGCCATTGGGTTCTCGATTGCGGGAACTATTCAGACGGCGGCGACGTGATCACTGAGGCAATTGGTATTGTGTTGATTGGCTGCCGCTTCAAGGTAACGAATTGGGCACAACCAGCGACGACGGCTTTGCTGAGAAGTCACCTTTCCAACCGTTCGTTGCAATTCTCAATTGCGCTGGTCCGAACCGGGTCAGCGTAAATTTTCCCCCATTGCCAATCGCCAATCGCAGGATCAGGTTGGCGGCAGGACCCAAGCGAATCTGCTCCCCGGTAAAGGTGGTTTCGAGGCCCGATTCCACCTTGCAGATCGTGCCCTTGGTTTGTGCCCAAAGACCTTCCCCGGTCTTGTTGAACTCCATCAACAGCAAACCGTCTCTTTCCATGATCGTTACAGACAATGGCCGACCATCGTCCATCGTTGTTTCTTCCCAGTAGAGAGAGAAGCTCTTGTCGCCGAGTATCGACCTTAATTCGCGGATGGTGCCTGCACAAGCAGGTGCCTCGACACCTGCGCAATTCAAGGACGTCAGCAGCGCAATGCACGGCAGGAGTAATTTGAAAAGCATAATGAAATAACCCGTCGAGTCCTCAGAAATCGGACACGGTAACCGAACTCGTGACGTATGGGCTTGAAATTGTCAGCCCATCGGCGAAGATAGACGCGCGGTCTCACCCCCAGCGGATAGCACTGGTTATTGCGCTTACGAAGGGTGGTTCTTTGGTCATTTGGGCTTTCGCTGTTAATCAGGAGAGCCCAGTTTGCCAACTGAACATTGCCGATATATTAAGATCGCGGGACAAGCAGGGGGTGCTTTGTAAGCGATAGCTAAGGCGCTACTGGTTTTCGTCGATCGCCGCGTTAATAGGGATATTTGAGTGAGGCGGATATCAAATCTCGCCCGACTATTTTCTGACTACGAACCCAACTGGTGCGCCGACGGATTTCCCTTCCTTCGGCATCATCGGCGTACTCGGAATGGGATTGCCTGCCTGAGCTGTCTTCTGATTGGCTAGACACGCAGCTCACTGAAATAGCCCGCATAAGAGGCAAAAAGCCCACGCAATCAAGCGCAGGCTTTTTGAGTTTCAACCCTGACCGCCAAGGCCAAGGCAATCGGCATTTCGCCGCAAGGGCACTACACGGTTCTTTCAACGAAACCTCTCGAATTGGGATCATTTACGCTCCAACCGAATGCAGCCATCACAACCAACTCTGCCAAGGTCGCTGCGTCCCCAACTCAGTCCAACTATAGACCGTGGTACCGGAAAGGCAAAAACTTTCAACAGGCTGTGCTTACCTGCGAATCAATCCCGGCCGGCAAATCCCAGCAATTGCAGCAGGCTGAGGAACAGGTTGTAGATCGAGACGAACAAGCTGACGGTAGCCATGATGTAGTTGGTCTCGCCGCCGTGGATGATGTTGGAGGTTTCAAACAGAATCATGCCCGACATCAGCAACACGAAGGCCGCTGAAACGGCTAACGATAGGGCGGGAATCTGGAGAAAAACGCCCGCCAGACTGGCTAGAAAAGCCACGATTACGCCAGCCATCAGGAATCCCCCCATGAAGCTGAAGTCCTTTCGGCTAACCAGAGCATAAGCAGACAGGCCGAGAAATACGGCGCCGGTGCCGCCCATGGCCATCATCACGGTCTGGTTCCCGTTGGGCATCGACAAATAGTGGCTGACAATCGGGCCGAGGGTATAACCCATGAAGCCGGTAAGCGCGAACACAGCGGCAATGCCCCAGGCGCTGTTACGCAGTTTGGTGGTCAGAAACAGTAGCCCGTAAAAGCCCACCAGAGTAATGATCATGCCGGGGCCTGGCAGTCTGAGCGCGATCGCGGTACCTGCGACCGCTGCGCTGAACAGCAGGGTCATTGACAGCAAGGCGTAGGTGTTACGCAGCACGCGGTGCGTGGAGAGTAAGTGAGCGACCTCGCTGCGGCCGCCAGTAGCTACAAGAATGCGATCATTCATGATGAACGTCCTTTGTTGTTGCATCAGATTCAGACAAGCGCCCACAACGCTGCGTGGGCGGCCTGCGCCACAAGTGGCGGCGACTAGCCATTTTGCAATGGAACCATTGTATGTTCGCAGAACTTAAGCAATCCTTAACGCCGGGTCGGAATGGGCGGTAGCCAAGAACACCAAGGATTCCATTTCATGCGCTCTGTCGAGTTCGGTGACAGAGATGCTCGATTCTTCTCGGTGTTTTAACGGAACAGCATGTCGGTGCTGGAACACCCCCAAAGTTCAATCGGTGCTCCCACTGAGAGTCGGAGCGCGGCCCTGACCTTCGATGCCGTGACTGGGCGGCTGAACGAAATGCTCTGGGCAAGTAGCTGCCCTGCCAAACGGTACATCCAGGTGCGGCGCTTTACGATCATGAAGCTCCCCCTCGGTAAGCCCTATTGAGCAACGATAGTCCTCAAGCGCATTCTGCGCCTGGCGCAGTGCCTCGTTCTGCATTTCCAGTTCGATCTGATGCAAGCGTGCCCCTTGGGCAGTTGCTCAGGGAGTAATGGTCTATCTGAAATGTGACTCCTTGATGACTACCGCCACAGCTGGCACTTAGCGGGTTCAACTCACTACATCAAGGGGGCGTTGGCTGTTGCGACAATGCCGCAGAGCAAAATGATGTCCACCACAATTTCAAGCACAGCCAATTTCACAGTGTCATCGCAACGCTTGTTCGCGACCCTGCCTGAGAACCAATCCAAGCCTAGAAAATGCACGCTCATCATCGCCACCTTTACTTGGATGGTACCGAATTATCTTCTTGCTCTAGGGGCCCTCAAGCTTTCAGCAATTCTTCGCGGCCACCCAGCCAGCGCTTCAGATGCGCGGCGGCAAGCTCCGGCGCGTCACGCAGCATGTCCTCCGCCACGGCGCGCGCCTGCTCCACCAGTGCCGCATCTTCGAGATCGGCATAGCGCAGCAGCGGCAGGCCGCTTTGCCGCGCGCCGATGAACTCGCCGGGGCCGCGCAGACGCAGGTCCTCGCGGGCGATCTCGAAACCGTCGGTCGTTTCGAAAATTACTTTCAGCCGCGCCCGGGCAAGCTCGCCCAGCGGCCGGGCATACAGAAGAATGCAGGTGGATTGCGCCGTGCCGCGGCCGACACGGCCGCGCAACTGGTGCAACTGCGCGAGGCCGAAGCGCTCGGCGTGTTCGATGACCATCAGGCTGGCATTGGGCACATCGACGCCGACTTCGATCACCGTGGTCGCGACCAGCACCTGGATTTCGTTGCTGACGAAGGCGCTCATCACGGCGGCTTTTTCCGCGGCCTTGAGCCGGCCGTGCACCAGGCCGATGCGCAGGTCGGGCAGGTCGGCGGCGAGGCGCGCGTAAGTTTCCTCGGCGGTTTTCAGCTGCAGGGTTTCGCTCTCCTCGATGAGAGGGCAGACCCAGTAGGCCTGGCGGCCGCCGCGACAGGCCTCATGCACCCGCGCCACGACCTGGTCGCGACGGGCTTCGGCAACCAGCTTGGTGGTGACCGGCGTGCGCCCCGGCGGCAGTTCGTCGAGCACCGAGACATCGAGGTCGGCGTAGTAGCTCATGGCCAGCGTGCGCGGGATCGGCGTCGCCGACATCGCCAGCTGATGCGCGAACTGGCCCTTCTCCTTCAGCGCCAGGCGCTGGCGCACGCCGAAGCGGTGCTGCTCGTCGACGACGGCAAGGCCGAGGCGGGCGAACTCGACGCGGTCTTCGATCAGGGCATGGGTGCCGATCACGATGGTCGTCGCGCCGGCACCTATTCTTGCAATCGCGGCGTCCTTGTCGCGCTTCTTCAGGCTGCCGGTGAGCCAGGCCACTTCCAGTCCGATGGGCTGCAGCCAAGCCGCCAGCTTGCGGTAATGCTGCTCGGCAAGGATCTCGGTCGGTGCCATCAGGGCGGCCTGATGCCCGGCCTCCACCGCCTGCAGCATGGCCAGCGCGGCCACCACCGTCTTGCCGCTGCCGACGTCGCCCTGCAGCAGGCGCTGCATCGGATGGGGCTGGGCGAGGTCGGCGGCGATCTCCTGCCAGGCCCGCTGCTGCGCCCCGGTCAGGCGGAAGGGCAGGGACGCCAGCAGGCTCGCGGTCAGCGTCAGCGACGGCGCCAGTCGAGGCGCGCCGCGCGCCCGGCGCGCGGTGTAGGCCCGGCGCAGACTCAACTGCTGCGCCAGCAGTTCGTCGAACTGCACCCGGCGCCAGGCCGGAAGCTGCCGCGATTCGAGCGCGGCCTGCGCCATTTCAGGCGGCGGTGTATGCAGAAAACGGACGGCGGCGGCGAACCCGGGCAGGCCCAGGCGTTCGCCTACGCCGGCCGGCAGCGTCTCGGTCAGATCTTCGCGCTGCAGCGCCCGCTCGATAAGACGGCGCAAGGTGGCCTGACCGAGGCCGGCCGTGGTCGGATAGACCGGCGTCAGGCAATCCGGCAGAGGCGCGTCGTCGAGCAGAACGTGAAAGCGCGGATGGATGATTTCCGGGCCGAGATAACCGTCGTGGGCCTCGCCGAAAATGCGCAGGCGGGCACCGGCCTGCAGCGCCTTCTGCTGGCTCGGATAGAAGTTCAGGAAGCGCAGCGTCAGGGCACCTGTCGCATCCCTGACCCGCGCCAGAAGCTGGCGGCGCGGCCGATAGGCGATTTCGCTGTCGACTACCTCGACTTCGAACTGCGCCGCAATGCCGGGCTGCGCGTCCTCGAGCGCGGTGATGCGGGTTTCGTCTTCGTAGCGCAGCGGCAGGTGCAGCACATAGTCGGCATCGGTACGCAGACCGAGCCGCGCCAACCTGGCCGCAAGCGTGTTGCCGGTCTTGTTTTCAGCCAAGGACGAGCACGGCATCGGCCTCGACCAATGCGCCGCGGGGCAACTCCTTGACGCCGACCGCAGCGCGCGCCGGATAGGGCTCGCTGACATACCTGGCCATGACCTCGTTCACCTTGGCGAAGTTGGCAAGATCGGTGAGGTAGATGTTGAACTTCACCGCGTCGTTGAGCGTAGCCCCGGCAGCGACGGCAACGGCCTTGAGGTTGTCGAAGACGCGCACGATCTGGGCGTCGATGCCCTCGACCATCTGCATGCTGACGGGATCAAGGCCGATCTGGCCCGACAGGTAAAGCGTCTGGCCGGCCTGCACTGCCTGCGAATAGATGCCGATGGCGGCGGGGGCGGCGGAAGTTGAAATGATCTTGCGGCTCATGGCAGACCCTCAGGCGTTGGCAATGTTGTAATCGAGGCGCACAAACACGTGCTGCAGTCCGCGCCGGGTATCGAGATTGATGACCAGCGGGCCGTTGAGATTGGCGCGCACCGGCTGGCCGGGAGCTTCCTTGCTGAGGATCACCACCACGGCCAGCAGCGCGGCGCAGTCGGCGACCTTGCGCGCCGAATCGCTGATTGCCAGATCGGCAGCCTCGGCGTCGGACAGGACGATGTCGTACGTGAAACCGAGCCCGGCCGGATCGGCGATGTGGAAGGCGATCGCAGCGTCGTCCAGCGACTGCAGGATAAAGTAGCTGGGCTTTTCGCCTTCCGGATGAAACAGCGAAAAGCGCTTGCAGTTCTCGAACCCGATCAGGCCGCGCGGAAATTCGATGATGCGTTCCGCTGCGACTTCCAGTGTGCCGAAACGCGGACTTTCAATCTTCATGCTGGCTTTCCTTTTGGTTATGGCCACTGCGTGTGGCGTCGATATGGACGTCGATCATGGCGGTGTTATGTCCGGCGCCGGCTTCCGGCAAAACTCCGCTGCGCTGCGTTTTCACTTCTTCAGAGTAAGCAGCAGGCCGCCCTCGAGGCCGAGTTCCTTCAGTTTGGCGCGGGCGACTTCGACTTCTTCCCGCGTCGTGAAGGGCCCGACATGAACGCGGGCCTCGATACTGGAGGGGATGCCGTTGAGTTCCAGCTTCGCGCGCAGGTCCTCGGCATTGGCCAGATTGCCGAAGACGCCCATTTGCAACGCGTAGTGCCGCTCGCCGGGTTGCGTGATCGGTCGCGAAGCGGGGGCGCGCCGCCCTGCCGCGGGCGAAACCGCCAGTTCGCGCGCCGGATCCGGTCGCGCCGCCGGCGAAGCCGCAGGCGGCACCGGCACGGACGGATGCATCGACGCCGGGCGGCCGGTAGCCGGCTTGGTCAGCGGTTTGTTTGATGCTTCCGCCGGCAGCGGTTGCAGCGCAGGCGCACCGGGCGAAGCGCTGCTTTCCGGCACGACGTTCTCTTCGACCTTGGCCACCGCCTCCGGCTTTGCTTCGGCCACCGGCTCGGCAGCCTTGGTCTCGACCGCCGGCGCTTCGCCGGCAGGCGGCAGCGCCGCTACCTTGGCAGGAAGCGGCTTCGGCGCATACATGGCATCGAAAATCGCCAGGCTGCCGAGCAGGCCCACCATCACCACGGCGGCGACCGCAATGCGATTGAGAAGACGCCGCTTGAGGGCGTCCTCAGCCGTGGAATCGGTGTCCAGATTCTGAATTTCGTTCATCGCGAACCTCGCCTTGTTCATGCCGTTCAAATTCCGCTCCGCCGCGCGCCAGCGCGACGACCAGTTCCGCTTCGCCTATGGAAATGCCGCAGTGGCCGGCAATGCCGTTGGCCGCCATGCCTTGCTGCGCCAGGACCACCGCCTCGTTGTACAGCGGCGACATGTTTCCCGTCGCCTTGAAGCGCGAGACCTCCCCGGTCAAGCGCACCAGATCCTCGCGCAACTGGGCGCATTCGCGACGCAGGTTCCTCAGTTCGCCCTCGGCGTTGAAGCGCGCCAGTTCATGGGAAAACTCGGTCTCCGGCAAGGCCGGCGCCGTTTGCGGCAACGGTATCTGCGCCGCAAGCGGAACATCGGCCGGCCGTGCGGGCGGCTCCTGCCTGGCTGGCGGGCGGGCCGCATCACTGCGCTTGCCGGCCACCTGGAACAGGCGTATCACGGACAGCGCCAGATAGACCCCGATCCCGGCCGCCAGTACCAGAACCACGTCGCGCCAGCCGATGAAGTCGAGGTCCATCAGGCGCTGCGCTCCAGCGCCTGATCGATGTCCCAGAGGATGTCATCCAGCGTCTCGAGCCCGACCGAAAGGCGCACCATGTCCGCCGTCACGCCGGATGTCAGCTGGTCTGCCGCGCTCAGTTGACGATGGGTGGTCGACGCCGGATGGATCACCAGCGTCTTGGCATCACCGATGTTGGCGAGATGGGAGCAGAACTGCAGTGCGTCGATGAATTTTTCGCCGGCCGGCTGCCCGCCCTTGACGCCGAAGCTCAGCAGAGCGCCTGCGGCAGGACGCCCGTTTGCCGCCAGGTAGCGCTGCGCCAACGGGTAGCCGGGGCTGGACGGCAGTCCCGGATAATTGACCCAGGCCACCCGGTCATGGTTTTCAAGATGTTGCGCCACGGCCAGGGCGTTTTCGCAATGGCGCTGCATGCGCAGCGGCAAGGTCTCGATGCCCTGCATCAGCTGCCAGGCGGAAAACGGCGACAGCGCAGGGCCGAAGGTGCGCAGGGTTTCCATGCGCGCCTTCATGGTGAAGCCGAAATTGCCGAAGGTCTCGTAGAACTTAACGCCGTGGTACCCGGCCGACGGCTCGGTCATGCCGGGAAATTTGCCGTTGCCCCAATCGAAATGTCCCGATTCGATCACCACCCCGCCCAACGTGGTGCCGTGCCCGCCGAGAAACTTGGTCGCCGAGTGCACGATGATGTCGGCGCCGTGGCGGAAAGGCTGGCACAGGTAGGGCGAAGGCACCGTGTTGTCGATGATCAGGGGCACGCCATGCTCATGGGCAATCGCGGCCACCGCACTGATGTCGAGTACGTTGAGCCGCGGGTTGGCCACCGTCTCGGCGAACACGCAGCGGGTGTTTGGCGAGAGGGCGGCGCGAAAATTCTGCGGCTCGTCGGAATCCACAAAAACCGTCTCGATGCCCAGCTTGCGCAGGCTGACGTCGAGCTGCGAAAAGCTGCCGCCATACAGCGAACGCGCGGCAACGATGCGGTCGCCCGCCTCGCACAAGGTCAGCAGCGCCACCATCTGCGCCGCCAGCCCGGTCGCGGCGGCCAGCGCGGCACGACCGCCCTCCAGCGCGGCCATGCGCTCCTCGAAGGCGGCGACCGTGGGGTTGCCGATGCGGGAATAGACGTTGCCGAAGGTTTGCAGGTTGAACAGGCTGGCCGCGTGCTCCGCCGAATCGAAGACAAAGGACGTGGTCTGGTGGATCGGCAAGGCGCGCGCTCCCGTCGCCGCGTCCGGCTGGGCGCCGGCATGCAGGCAGAGCGTTTCGATACCGTAGTGGCGATCCGTCATGAGAAGGGGCAGCGGCAGAAATCGTGACAAGGGCAAATTGCCTTGATAATAGCGGCCCGGTTACCCCGCATAAGACGCGATCAACCCGGCCTTTGACCCATGTTTCTGCCGAAGGAACTCCCCGTCGCCCTGATTCTGTCGTCCGCCGGCCCCGTGCTGCCGGCACGGCACGGGCGTCCCGGCCAACGCTGCAACCGTTTCAAGGAAATGCCATGAATGACGAACTCCTGATCGGCCTTGTCTCGATCTCCGACCGCGCCTCCAGCGGCATCTACGAAGACAAGGGCATCCCGGCGCTGCGCGAGTGGTTCGCCGCGGCGCTCAGTTCCTCCTGGCGCATGGAAACGCGCCTGATCCCCGATGAACAGGCCGCCATCGAACAGACCCTGATCGAACTCTGCGACAGCGCCGGCTGCCATCTGGTGCTGACCACCGGCGGCACCGGCCCTGCACTGCGCGACGTGACGCCGGAAGCCACGCTGGCGGTGGCGCACAAAGTCATGCCCGGCTTCGGCGAGCAGATGCGGCAGATCTCGCTGAACTTCGTGCCGACCGCGATACTGTCGCGCCAGGTCGGGGTGATCAGGGGCAAATCGCTGATCCTGAACCTGCCGGGGCAGCCGAAGTCGATCAGGGAAACGCTCGAAGGCGTCAAGGATGCCGAAGGCCGGCAACGGGTGCCCGGCATTTTCGCCGCGGTGCCCTACTGCCTTGACCTGATCGGCGGGCCGTATGTGGAAACCCGCGAGGCAGTAGTCAAGGCCTTCCGGCCGAAATCGGCGATACGGCCGCCCGCGGCATGAACGCTTAACCGGCTACCCGAAATTCAGCAGGGGCACTGTGCCGCACTTCGAGGATAGCCGGTGTCGGGCAGGCGCCGCTGGCGCCGCTGGCGCAGCTTTGGAACCAGTCAAGCGCATACTGTTACAGACGAATTTTCATCCGACGCAGATTCTTTACGTTACAGAGGGGCAGCCTTGCAATGGAGTTCGAAAACATGAAACGTTATCTGATTGCAGGGACACTCGTCGCAGCGGTTTTTGGTTCCCCTGTTTTCGCTGCTGACGTTGGAGTATCGGTTAGCATCGGACAATCGGGCTTCTACGGCAGAATTGAAATTGGTGATTTCCCCAAGCCTGTGGTGATCTATAGTCAGCCGGTAGTAATCCAGAGAGGGTCGGTGAGCCGTCTCCCGATTTATTTGCGAGTTCCCCCCGGTCACGCCAGGAACTGGAAGAAGCACTGTCACAAATACGACGCCTGCGGTGAGCGGGTCTATTTTGTGAAGGACGATTGGTACAACAAAGAATACGTCCCGCGCTATCAGGAGCGGAATGGCGGTCGCCGTGAGAACAACCGCGGCGAAGACAGGCGCGACGGCCGTGGCGATGATCACGATAAAGGCAAGGGGCCCGGTCGCAAGGACTAGCCGCGCAGCCGGTGTCCAAGCGGTGCTCTCGCCGATAGCCATAAACCGGTGGAACGCAGTCAGCAAACCGCGTTCATGTCGAGTACCAGGAAATATGCGTAGATACGCATGAAATCCTTTCTACAAGATGGGAAGTCAAAATGAATACAAGAATAACTGTACGACTGCGGGCCACACTGTTCTTGGCTGCTATGTTTGTTCCGCTTCTGGGTTGCAACACTATCGAAGGCGTAGGCAAAGACATCCAAGCGGGGGGTAAGATAATCAAGGACGAGGCGAAGGAGATCAAAAGCAAAATGTGATTTCAGGGATTACATTGAACCGGGCCACTAATGGCCAGTCAGCAATCCGGTGTCCGCAGCAGCAGCGCGGCAGCACAGGCAGATCATGGCCGTCAGTCGCAGTCATCCGGGAACGCATCCCGCCAGGCTCACGCCCGAATGATCAACTGAACGACTGTACGAAGAAATTCGCTATGACGAAATCGGTACCTGTCGCGATCACCTCCCGCGGGTGCGCGCGGGCAGTCTTGCGGTCGACAGTGAACACCAGCCCGACAGATTCTTCAAAGGCATTGACCGGCAGCGCCATGCGCACGTATTCGCCGACTTCCGGGACATCCAGCAGCAGCGCTTCGGTATGCAGGCCGCCGGCGTCGGCAAATACGGCACGGGGCGCCTTCGACACGGTCTCGATGCCGACGGAGCCCTGATTCAGCCCGCTGCGGTCGTAGCGCCGGACGATGCCGATCAGCCAGTTGTCGCCGCCCTCCGGCTGCATGCCGACCATGACCCCGATGCGAATCCAGTCACTGCGGGACGTGCTGACCTGGGCGCAGAAGCCGCCCAGACTGACATCATCGATCACCCATGCATCGACCGCCTGGCTGCCGCCGTCGCCGCCGGAAAGCCGCTGATACACGGCGCCCATCCCATTCACCACCTTCAGGGGCGAGTTGATTCTGCGCCTGGCGTTGCTGCGCATCGGCGGCTTCGGCGCCCAGCAAATAGCCAGGTGCTCGAGAACCTTCACCACGGTGCCGACTTCGTATTGCGCGCCGAGATTGATGCCGGGCGGCACGCGACCTTCACCGCGAATCTGCTGCAGGGTCTTTCCGACCGCTTCCACCGCCCGCGTGCCATTGAAGAAGCGCAGGGTCGGCGTGACCGCGGGCAATTTGGCGAGCCGCGTCGGCGGCAGGGGCTTGGCGGCATCCACCCAATACACGTTCTCCGGCCGGACTTCCCGGATCAGCGAAAAGTAGGGCAGAAAGTAGGCGATGAAACGTTCGGCAATCTCGATCGCCAGCGGCTGCAGGTTGTCCACCGATGTAGCATGGAAAACCAGCACCTTGAGGTATTCCGCCTCGATCGTGCTCTCGGCCTGACCGGCATAGAACTGCATCGGCTTCTGCGCGACTTTGGCCTCGACGGCGAGCAGATAGACGCCGCCCAGGACCATCCAGAACTCGGGCTCGACCGGGCCATAACGGAAGCGCTTCCATTTGAGCTGGGCTGCCAGCGCAGCCACCAGGCGGCCGTAGATCAGCGGCAGCAGCGCGCGGACGCCATCCTCTTCCTTCTCTGCCGCACGATGGCGGGCAATGCCATCGAGATAGGCGCTGGCGAGCTGGCGCCAATAATTGTGACCCAGTTCCCATTGCCGATTTTCCTGGGCACGACCGACGCCCTGCAGTGCAAGGTAGTCGCGACCGAGGCGCCGTGCCTGGGCCACGGCGGCCTGGTCCAGCCTGAGGATCAGATCAAGGCGCGGCGCCAGCTTGAAACTCTCGTCGGCGGCGAGCGACTCGATCCACGCGGCGGCGTCTTCCACCGCGCCGAGCGGCTCGCCGACGGTGATCGCGGCGAGAATGCGTTTGACTTCACGCGCATCGGCCAGCGGATGGGTTGTCTTGTTGGAAAAGAATCCGAGCATGTGCAATCTTCCGGTTATTTCCCGTCAGCATAACCGCTCAGGCTGACGCTGTCATTCCTGCGCCAACCACTGTGCCAGCAGTGTCGCCCCCCAGGCAACGCCGAAACCGGTGAGGTCGGACGCGGTGGCGCCCAGTCCGCCGCTGCAACTGGAAGCCGAAAGGTCAACGTGCAGCCACGGCCGCCGGTTGGTAAAGCGCTGCAGGAAGCGTGCGGCGAGAATGTGGTCGGCGTCGCCTTCCAGGGTGCACTGCTTGACATCGGCGACCTTGGAATCGAGCGCGGCATCGTAGTCCTCGTCGAACGGGAAAACGCAGATCCGCTCGCCGCTGGCCCGGCCGGCCGTCACGGCGAGCGAGGCCAGCGATTCGCTGCCGGCAAACACACCCGAGTAGCGGGCGCCCAGCGCCGCATGCATGGAACCGGTGAGGGTGGCGAAATCGATGACAAGGTCAGGCCCCGGCCCGGCCTTGCCGCCGCCCTTGCGCAGCCCCCCGCTCGCCATGAGCAGCGTATCGGCCAGCACCATGCGGCCTTCGGCATCGGTGTGCACGATCTCGATGGTGGTGCCGTCCAGCGCCGTGACAATGTCATTCTGCTTGTAGGCGCCCGGCGACAGGTGGTTGTGGGCGATCGCCAGCCAGCAGTCGATGGCTACCGGCAACTTCATCTCGGCCGCCGCCAGCGTCAGCGCCAGGGCCACCGCGGACCCGTTCATGTCCTCGTGCATGCCGGCCATGTAGCGCGCCGGCTTGAGGTTGTGGCCGCCGGTGTCGAAACAGATGCCCTTGCCGACCAGCGCCACGGTTTTTTTCGCCGGTGCGTCTTTCAACCCCGGCCGCCACGACAGATGCACAATGGCGGCGTCTTCGTGATTGGAGCCTTGCGCCACGGCGCAGAAGGCGCCGGCGCCCATTTTCTTCAAGCGTCTGAAATCGTACTCCTCGAGCAGCAGCCCGGCATCCTTCGCCATGCCGCGGATGCGCTTGCGGTAACTGGCCGGCGTGAGTTCGTTGGGCGCCAGAGCGGTGAGTTCGCGCGCCAGCACATTGGCGCGAGCCAGGGCGACGACCGGGGCGAGATCGGAATTCGTCAGCGAACTGAAAAGGTCGATGCGCGCCAAGGCGGTCGCGGGTTTCTTCTTGCGCACCGGCAGCAGCGCGCCGTTGATCAGCGCGACATAGGCGGCATCGCGCGCCACATCCGCCATGCCGTCACCCGCCGCGACCCGGATCGTCAGTGCGCCGGGGTTCTCGTCGAGCAGCAGCAGTGCCGCCTTGCGCAGGCACGTCAGGCGCTCGAAGCGCGGCAGTTTGATATCCGCCATGAACAGGGCCAGGCGGCGGCCGTCGGGCAAGTCAATGACCAGCGGCGTCTTGGCCAGTTCGGCAGGCTTCATCTTCTTGCGCTTCAATACCGCCAGCCATTGCGAATGCTGCGGCAGATCGTCCGGCAGGACAGCGGCGGCCGCCAGGATGATGAGGCCGTGAGAGGCATCGTCGAGCTGTGCGTAGCCGCCTGGAGGACGGGATTCGATGCGGGGGAGCGTCATGGACGATTCCAGTAAAATGGAAAATTCATTATAAGTGCCGCCGACCTCAATGCGCCCCTACCTTGACCTGATGCGTCACGTACTCGACCACGGGCACGAGAAATCCGACCGCACCGGCACCGGCACCCGCTCGGTGTTCGGCTGGCAGATGCGCTTCGATCTGGCCGAGGGCTTTCCGCTCTTGACCACCAAGAAGCTGCACCTGCGCTCGATCATCCACGAGTTGCTGTGGTTCCTGCAGGGCGACACCAACATCGGCTATCTCAAGCAACACGGCGTCTCGATCTGGGACGACTGGGCCGACGCCGACGGCAACCTCGGCCCGGTGTATGGCCACCAGTGGCGGCACTGGCCGGCGGGCGGCGGCAGGGAGATCGACCAGATCGCGCAACTGATCGACGGCCTGAAAAACAATCCGGATTCGCGCCGGCACATCGTTTCGGCCTGGAACCCGGCCGACATCCCGCAGATGAAGCTACCCCCCTGTCATGCCCTGTTCCAGTTTTATGTCGCCAACGGCCGGCTCTCCTGCCAGCTCTACCAGCGCAGCGCCGACATTTTCCTCGGCGTGCCTTTCAACATCGCGTCCTATGCCCTGTTCACCCTGATGGTGGCGCAGGTCTGCAAACTCGAAGCGGGCGATTTCGTGTGGACCGGCGGCGACTGCCACCTCTATTCCAATCACATGGAACAGACCCGCCTGCAGCTGTCGCGCGAACCGCGCCAGCGACCGGTCATGCGCCTGAACCCGTCGGTCGACGATATCTTCGGCTTCCGCTACGAGGATTTCACGCTCGAAGGCTACGAGCCGCATCCGCACATCCCGGCACCGGTGGCAGTGTGAACATCCCGCCGTCGGATGAACCGGTATCAAGACCGGCTTTACCGCAGAGGCGCGGAGGCGCAGAGGATTCGCAGAGCAAAGCGCAAGACAAGGCATCGGTTCCGCCCTCCTCTGCGTTGCCTTTCTCTGCGCCTCTGCGCCTCTGCGGTGACATCGGCGGCACCAAGACGCTGCTGGGCCTGGGACAAGGCACGGAACTGCTTGTCGATCACCGCTACGCCAACGCCGATTTCGAGGATTTTCCCGGTCTGCTGGCAGCATTTTTCAAAGAGACGCGAGCTGATCCCTCGCAGATCAGCGGCGGCTGCCTCGCACTGGCGGGTCCGATTGCCGACGACGGACGTTCGGCACGGCTGACCAACCTGCCCTGGGACATCGATGCCGCAGCGCTGTCGCATCGCTTCGGACTGCCCGCACTGAAGTTGGCCAACGACTTTGCGGCGGCGGCGCAAGGCGCCGTCGCCGCGGCCCCCACGCAACGAATCACGCTGCAGGCCGGACAACCGCTGGCGGCGGCACCCTGCCTCGTCGTCGGCGCCGGCACCGGGCTCGGCATGGCCATGGTCCTGCCGCAAGGTGACTCGTGGCGCGTCGTTGCAGGCGAGGGCGGTCATGCCGCTTTTGCCCCGGCCGACGAGCAGCAGGCGGAGCTGTGGGCTTTCCTGCGGTCGCGGCATGGCCGCGTTACCTGGGAAAGAGTGGTTTCAGGACCCGGACTGTGCGCCATCCACGAGTTTGTCGCCGGCGCCTGCCTGACTGCCGAGGAAATTTCGCGGCGGGCGCTGGGCGATGCGAAGTGCGCCGAACGTCGCTCGCTCGACCTGTTCCTCGCGGCCTATGGCGCCTTTGCCGGCGACATGGGGCTGGCCTGCCTGGCACGCGGCGGGGTTTTCCTTGCCGGCGGCATCGCCGGCAAGCTGCTCCCCGTGCTGCAGCAAAGCCCCTTCCTGGCGGCATTCAACGCCAAAGCCGAACACGCCGCCATCGCCGCGCGCCTGCCGCTCCATGTCGCCACCGATCCGCTGCTGGGGCTGCGCGGTGCCCTTCTCCTGGCGGCCGCCGGCGACCCTGTTTCATCCTGAAATCCTCTCCGGTTTTGACGCTTGTCAATATCCTGTCATATAGGGAGCGCAGTATCACAAGCGGGTATTGCGAACAACGAGGAGGAAACGGCTATGGCAAACACCAGCAGCAGCACCAAGAGTTCGCCCGCCAAGCGCCCGGCGCCGGTAGCGGCTGTCGCGGCGGCAAGGGTCAAACCGGCAACCGCGGCGAAGAAGTCAGTCAAGCCGGCAACTGCCGCCGTCAAGGCCAAGCCGGTTGCGAAACCAGTCAAGGTCGCCGGCGCGCGCAAGGCGGCCGTCGCAAAACCGGTGCGCGCCGCCAAGCCGGCAGGCGTGCCGCCGGAACAGCGCAGGAATTACGTTGAAGTCGCCGCCTACCATATCGCCGAACGGCGCGGTTTCGCGCCGGGTGATCCGTTGCAGGATTGGGTGCTGGCCGAAGCCGAGATTGACCGGCTGTTGGCGAAGGGGCTTTTGGGCGGGTGACAGCCGGCGCTGATCAGGCCGGCAGAAATACCAGTGCGGCAAGCGGCGGCAGGGTCAGCGTAATCGAGGCGGGGAAGCCCATCCAGGGACGGAACTCGGCGCTGACGCGGCCGCCGTTGCCCAGATCGCTGCCGCCGTAGTGCGCCGAATCGGTGTTCATCCGCTCCAGGTAGTCCTGCACCAGCGGTACGCCGAGGCGGTAATTGTGACGCGGCACCGGCGTGAAGTTGAACACAACAACGGCGTGGCGGCCATCGCGCCCGCGGCGCAGCCAGCTCACCACCGACTGGTCGGCATCGTGACAGTCGATCCATTGAAAGCCTTCTGCGGAAAAGTCCAGCTCATGCAGCGCCGGTTCACTCACATAAAGCCGGTTCAACTGGCTGACCAGGCGATTCACCCCGGCGTGCAGCGGATATCGCAGCAGTTGCCAGGGCAGTTCTTCGCCGGCGCGCCATTCCCAGGACTGGCCGAGTTCGGCGCCCATGAACTGCAGCTTCTTGCCCGGCGCCGTCATCTGGTAGGCGAGCAACAGGCGCAGGTTGGCAAAGCGCTGCCATTCGTCGCCCGGCATCTTTCCCAACAGCGAACTCTTGCCGTGCACCACTTCGTCGTGCGACAGGGGCAGGACGAAGTTCTCGCTGTAGGCATAGAGCTGGCCGAAGGTCAGGCGCTCGTGGTTGTAGCGCCGATACACCGGATCGTGCTGCATGTAGTCCAGCGTATCGTTCATCCAGCCCATGTTCCACTTCATCGAGAAACCCAGGCCGCCGAGCCAGGTCGGCCGCGACACCATAGGCCAGGCGGTGGATTCTTCGGCGATGGTCAGCGCGCCGGCGAACTCGGCATGCACCATTTCGTTCAGTTCGCGGAGGAAGGCAATGGCTTCCAGATTCTCGCGTCCGCCGTGGATATTCGGCGTCCACTCGCCGGCCTTGCGCGAGTAGTCGAGATAGATCATCGAGGCCACGGCATCGACGCGCAGGGCATCGACATGGAACTCGGAGAGCCAGTAGTACGCGGAGGAAAGCAGGAAACTGCGCACCTCGTTGCGCCCGTAGTTGAAGACATGGGTGCCCCAATCGGGATGCATCTTCTGCTGCGGATCCTGGTGCTCGAAAAGAGCGGTGCCGTCGAAATGGGCCAGCGCCCAGTCATCGGCCGGAAAGTGGCCGGGCACCCAGTCGAGGATGACGCCGATGCCGGCCTGATGCAGGCTGTCGACCAGGAAGCGCAGGTCATCGGCACTGCCGAAGCGCGAACTCGGGGCGAAGAAGCCGGTGCATTGATAACCCCAGGATTCGTCGAGCGGATGTTCCATCAGCGGCAGGAATTCGACGTGCGTGTAGCCCAGTTCGAGCAGATAGGGAACCAGCCGCGCCGCCAGATCACGGTAGCTGTAGAAGCTGCGGTCGGGATGCCGCATCCAGCTGCCCAGGTGCATCTCGTAGACGCTCATCGGCGCCGACAGCCAGTCGCGCTCTGCTCGAGCCTGCATCCAGGCGCTGTCGTTCCAGGCATGCGCCGAATCCGGCGTTACGCAGCAGGCCGAGGCCGGGCGCCGCTCGAAGGCCCGGGCAAAGGGGTCGGTCTTGAGCCGCAGTGCGCCGCTGCCGCGCAAGCGCAATTCGAAGCGATACAGCGTACCGGGCGCGAGTTCGGGCAGGAACAGTTCCCAGACACCCGAACCGCCCAGGGTCGCCATGGGATGGACGCGGCCGTCCCAGCCATTGAATGCGCCCACCACCGAAACCCGCTCTGCATTCGGCGCCCAGAGGCGGAAGCAGACGCCGCCAATGCCGTCGCGGCTTTCCGGCACGGCGCCGAAAGTGCGCCAGGCCTGGCGCAAGCGTCCGGCGTTGAACAGATACAGATCCTCCGCCGGCGGCTGCGGCGCAAAGGCATAGGCGTCGTATTGCTCCACGCCATCGACATCCAGGCGCCACGGCCGCGGCGGGGGCACGGCGCCCAGCCATTCGAAGATATCCGAATCGCGGCGGCGCTTCAGCGGCGCCCACCCGCCATCGGCCAGCTTGACCGCCACCGCTTTGGCCTGCGGACGGAACACCCGCAGCCGCCAGCCGGCTCCTTCAGCGTGGAGACCCAGCACCGAAAACGGATCGTGTTCGCGTGCCTCGAGCAACGCGGTGCAGACAAGATCAGACATGGATATTTATTTGGCGAGTTTTTTTGCTATCGTGCTGATTGTAGCCGCAACGGAGAAATCACCATGCAGACGATTGAAGAACAGCGCGGCAAGGACACTTGCCCGCGTGCAAGCGGCAAGGGAGCACATCGATGCTGGTAAGCGAACTCACGCGCAACACCTTCGGCATCGTCCTGGCCGGCGGCCGCGGCAGCCGGCTGATGCAGCTCACCGACTGGCGCTCGAAGCCGGCGGTGCCTTTCGGCGGGAAATTCCGCATCGTCGACTTCACGCTGTCCAACTGCGTCAATTCCGGCATCCGCAAGATCGGCGTCGCCACGCAGTACAAGGCGCAGAGCCTGATCCAGCACCTGCAGCGCGGCTGGAGCTTTCTCGACGGGCGTTTCCACGAGTTCATCGACATCCTGCCGGCACAGCAGCAGATCAGTGAAGACTGGTATCAGGGCACCGCCGATGCGGTGTTCCAGAACCTTGACCTGATCCGCCGCAGCCGGCCCAGACACGTGCTGGTGCTGTCCGGCGATCACGTCTACAAGATGGACTACCGCCGCATGCTGGCCGAGCATGTCGATCACCAGGCCGATCTCAGCGTGGCCTGCATCGACGTGCCGCTCAGCGACGCCAGCGGCTTCGGCGTCATGCACATCGGCGACCAACAGCGCATTGCGGCCTTCGTCGAAAAGCCGGCGAATCCGCCACCGATGCCGGGCCGGCCCGACCGGGCGCTGGCCAGCATGGGGGTCTATGTATTCAACGCCGACTTCCTCTATGAACAGCTGATCCGCGACCATGACGACCCGAACTCGTCGCATGACTTCGGCAAGGACGTCATCCCGCACTGCGTTTCGCGCTACCGCGCGTTTGCCCACAACTTCTCCACCTCCTGCGTCGGCATGGACAGCACCGGGATTCCCTACTGGCGCGATGCCGGCACCATAGACGCGTACTGGGAGGCCAACATGGAACTGACCAAGGTCACCCCCGAACTCAACCTGTATGACGATGACTGGCCGATCTGGACCCACCAGGAGCAGTTGCCGCCGGCCAAGTTCGTCTTCGACGACGACGGCCGGCGCGGCATGGCCGTGGATTCCCTGGTGTCGGGCGGCGACATCATCAGCGGCGCCCTGGTGCGCAAATCGCTGCTGTTCTCCCGCGTCAACGTGCATAGCTATGCGGAAATCGAGGAATCGGTAATCCTGCCCGATGTCGATATCGGCCGCCATGCCAAGCTGCGCCGGGTCGTCATGGACAAGCATTGCCGCATTCCGGAAGGCATGAGGATCGGCTATGACATCGAAGCCGACCGCCGGCGCTTCCATGTCAGTGAAAACGGCATCACGCTGGTGACGCCGGAAATGCTCGGCCAGCCGGCGCATCACATAAGGTGACATTCATGATGCACTGGCGTCGCCCCCGATCATGAACGTCACCAAGGTCATCGTGGTGGCTCCCCACCCCCCGCCCCGGGGCGGGGGCTTAAGGATGCTCGCTACGCTCGAAATACCGAACGCCGACCGTGCCCTCCGATCATGAAACAGCTCGAACTGGTTTTTCTCTGGCACATGCACCAGCCGGACTATCGCGACCACGGCGCCGCGGGAGAGTTCATGCTGCCCTGGGTCTTCCTGCATGCCATGAAAGATTACGTCGACATGGCGGCGCATCTCGAACGCCATCCGCAGATCCGCTGCGTGGTCAACTTCGTGCCGGTGCTGCTCGATCAGATCGAGGACTACGCACAGCAATTCGCCAGCGGCCGGTTCCGCGATCCGCTGCTGCGCATGCTTGCCACGCCCGACATGGAGCGGATCAGCGAGGCCGACCGGCGCCTGCTGCTGACCACCTGCTTCCGCAGCAACCACACCACCATGCTGGCACCCTTCCCCCACTACCAGCGACTGCACGAGCTTTACCTGCTGCTCACCCGGGACAATGAAACGGCATATGACTATCTCTCCGGCGCCTACTTCTCCGACCTTGTGACCTGGTACCACCTGGCCTGGACGGGCGAGACCGAGCGCCGCCGCAATCCGCTGCTGGCCGCGCTTATGAGCCGCGGCGAGGGCTATGAGGCGAAGGACCGGCAACAACTGCTGGCGAGCATCGGAGAACTGATCGGCGGACTGATCCCGCGCTGGCGGGCGCTCGCCGCACGGGGCCAGGTCGAGTTGTCCTCGACGCCGCAAACGCATCCGCTGTCGCCGCTGCTGCTCGACTTCCACGCCGCACGCGAAAGCCTGCCCGACGCGCCGCTGCCCTTCAGCGCCGCCTACCCCGGCGGCCGCAGCCGCGTCATCGCCCAGATCGACGCCGCGCGAAGCAGCCATGCCGGACGCTTCGGCGCCCCGCCGCTGGGCATGTGGCCGGCCGAAGGCGCCGTCTCCGAGGACTTCGTCAAGCATCTGGCCGCGGCCGGTTGCCGCTGGATCGCCAGCGGCGAAGGCGTGCTCAGGAACAGCCTCGCCGCCGCCGGCATGAGCGACCCGCGTGCCGCCTACCACCCCTGGCAGATGGAAAAAGCGCCGGGAGTGACACTGTTTTTCCGCGATGAACGGCTCTCCGACCTGATCGGCTTCGACTACGCCAAATGGCACGGCCGCGACGCCGCCCGACACCTCGTCCTGCAACTGGAAGCCATCCTCGATGCCGCCGGCGAGAACGAGACGCCGGTGGTCAGCATCATTCTCGACGGTGAAAACGCCTGGGAACACTATCCCTACAACGGCTATTATTTTTTCGACGATCTCTACGGCCTGCTGGCCGAACATCCGCGCATCCGCACCACGACTTACGCCGAGATTCTGGGGCGGCCGACACCACCGCTTGCCAGCGCGCTGCCGCATCTGACGGCGGGCAGCTGGGTCTACGGCACGCTGTCGACCTGGATCGGCGACGATGCGAAAAACCGCGGCTGGGATCTGCTGTGCGAAGCCAAGCAGATCTGTGACCGGGTCCTCGCCAGCGGCCGGCTCGATGCCGCGCAGGTCGCCGCGGTCGAGACGCAACTGGCCATCTGCGAAAGCTCGGACTGGTTCTGGTGGTTCGGCGACTACAACCCCTCGGCCGCGGTCGCCAACTTCGACAACCTGTACCGGCGCAATCTGGCGCGACTCTACCGCCTGCTGCAACTGGAGCCGCCGTGCCAGCTCGACACACCCATTTGCGCCGGATCGAGCACTGCCTCGGGCGGGTCCATGCGTCGCGTCACTGTTTCCCAAAGCTGAATTCACTCATGCCCATCACCCTCCTGTTCGGGGTTCACGCCCACCAGCCCGTCGGCAATTTCCCGGCCGTCATCGACGACGCGCATATCCGCAGCTACGGCATGTTCCTGCGCGTCATGGAGCGCTATCCGGCGTTCCGCTTCAGCGTGCACTTTTCCGGCTGGCTGCTGGATGTGCTGTTCGAGCGCTTCCCCGACGACATGGCGCGCCTGACGGCGATGACCCGGCGCGGCCAGGTCGAGTGGTTCGGTTCCGGCGACTGCGAGCCGGTACTGGCGGCGATTCCGCACCGCGACCGGGTGACGCAGATCGCCACGCTGTCGGACAAGATCGAGCAGCGCTTCGGCATGCGCCCTGCGGGGGCCTGGCTGACCGAAAGAGTATGGGAGTCCTCGGTGGTGCCGGCGCTGGTGGAGACCGGCATCCGCTACGTTGCCGTGGATGACTATCACTTTCTGTGCGCCGGGGAAGACGGCGCGAAACTCGACAGCTTCTACACTACGGAAGAGGACGGCCGGCACCTCGACCTGTTTCCGATTTCCGAGGCGGCGCGCTACCGGCTGCCCTTTTCACCGGCGGCCGAGACCGTCGCCTGGCTCGAGGATCTGGCGCGCGCCGGCCATCGCGCCTCGATCTATTTTGATGACATCGAAAAGTTCGGCATCTGGCCGGAAACCTATGAATGGGTTTTCGAGAAAGGCTGGCTGACCCAGTTCATTGAAGGCGTGCTGGCCTCACCGCTGATCCGCACCGACACGTTTGCCGGCTACCATGCCGGCGCGAAGACGCGAGGCATCGTCTACCTGCCGACCACGTCCTACATCGAAATGAACGAGTGGACGCTGCCGGCGCCGCGCGCCGCGGCCTACCACGCCCTGATCGAAGCGGAAAAGGCGGCCGGCCGCTTCGAGGCGCACAAGCCATTCCTGCGCGGCGGCATCTGGCGCAACTTCATGTCGCGCTACACGGAATCCAACTGGATGCACAAGCGCATGCTCGACGCCTCGCGGCGACTGGCGGCCTTGACGCCCGCCCTGCGCACTGCAGCGATGCAGGAGCACCTGCACCGGGCACAGGCCAATGACGCCTACTGGCACGGACTGTTCGGCGGCCTCTATCTGCCCCACCTGCGCCGTGCGGTATGGAACAACCTGCTGGCGCTGGAAGCGGCACTGGAGCCCCTGGCGCCACCGGCAGCTTGCGAGCAGATCGATCTCGACCTTGACGGCCACCTCGAGATCGCCCTGCGCAACCACGAGTTGCAGGCCTTTGTCCGCGACGACGGCGACGCCGCGCTGGTAGAACTTTCCAGCCTCGCCCTGACGCACAACTTCGGTGACACGCTGCGCGCCTATGCCGAGGCCTACCACGCCAGGATAGATCAGGCACAGGGCGCACCAGCAGCCCATGACGACGGCGCAGGCATCGTCTCGGCGCATGACCGCGTCGCCTTCCTGCACCCCATCGTGCCCGGCGATGCGGTGCCCGACACGCGTCCGCGGGGTATCTTCCTGGAACGTCTGGGCAGCGCCGACGGCAACTTCCAGGCACTCGACAGCTACCGTACCGGCGACCAACCCGGCGCGTGGCTGGCCGATGGCGAAGGCTGGCGCATCGAAAAGACTTACCGGCTGGACGGCGCGGCCCTCAACGTGGTCTTTGCTGCCGGGGGCGATCAGCTGCCGGCCGTGATCGAGACCCAGCTCAATCTCGCACTGCCCAGCTGCGATGGCTACGGCGGCCGCTACGTGATGGCCGACGGCAGCATTCCTGCCGGCTTCGGCCAGGAACTGGAAATCGAGGGCATGCAAAGACTCACGCTGGAGGATGGCGAACTGCGCGGCGCGCTGCAGATCGAGGCGCGGCAAGCGGTACGCCTCACGGCACGGCCCCACCGTACCGTGTCCCAGTCGGAGGCCGGCTTCGAGAAAATAATGCAGGCCGTCTGCATCACGATGGCCTGGTCGCCCGTGGCCGGCCTGGATCAGCGCATCACGCTCAAGGTGATTCCCGCATCGTAGAATCGCCCTGTCGCTTCCTCCATTTTTCTACGGCACACGATCATGCCCGGCACCCGCTATCAGCTCGAAGTCAATCCCAAGGTTCCGCCGCGCCTGGCGCGCCTCGACGAACTTGCCAGCAACCTGTGGTACAGCTGGGACCGGCCCACCCGATCCTTGTTCGCCCGTCTCGGCGCGGGCCTGTGGCGCGCGGTGCACCACAGCCCCAAGGCCTTCCTCAAGCGCATAGACCAGAAGCGGATCAACGAGGCCGCCGACGACCCGGTATTCCTCGGCACCATGAACCGGGTGCTCTCGGCCTACGACTCCTATCATTCCGAACCCAGGCTGAATCTGCCGGGCAAGCCGCCGCTGCAGGCCCAGGATCTGATCGCCTACTTCTGCGCCGAGTTCGGCTTTCATGAAAGCCTGCCGATATATTCGGGAGGTCTCGGCATTCTCGCCGGCGACCATTGCAAGGGTGCCTCCGACCTGCGCCTGCCCTTCGTCGCCGTCGGCCTGCTCTACCGGCAAGGCTACTTCCGCCAGACCATCGACCGCGAAGGCAACCAGACCGCCCATTACGGCGACAATGATTTCGATGACATGCCGATCGAACCGGTGCGGGCCGAAGACGGCAGCGAAATGCGCGTCGGCGTGGATTTCCCCGGTCGCACGGTGTGGGCCAAGATCTGGCGGGCGCGGGTCGGCAACAATCATCTCTACCTGCTCGACACGCAGCTCGAGGAAAACAGCGCAGACGACCGCGGCATCGCCCACCAGCTCTACGGCGGTGACCGGCGCACGCGCATCGAGCAGGAGATACTGCTCGGCGTCGGCGGTGTCCGTGCGCTCGCCGTGCTCGGACTGCGCCCCACGGTCTGGCACATCAACGAAGGCCATGCCGCCTTCCTGGTACTGGAACGCATCCGCAATCTGATGGCGCAGAACATGCCCTTCGCCGCCGCGCTCGAAGCCGCCGCGGCCAACACGGTATTCACCACGCACACACCGGTGCCGGCGGGTCACGATCATTTCGCCGATGACATGGTGATGCACTACTTCGACAACTTCTGCAACGCCACCGGCCTCGATCGCGACAAGCTGCTCGGCATGGGCCGCATCGGCGGCGGCGGCGGCGAGTTCAACATGACGGCGCTGGCCCTGCGCGGTTCGCGCTTTCACAACGGCGTCTCGCGCATTCATGGCGAGGTGTCCTCGCGCATCTGCGGCGACATGTGGCCGCAACTCACCGCCGCCGAGAACCCGATGGATTACGTCACCAACGCGGTGCACGTGCCGACGTTTCTCGCCAACGACTGGTACGAAACCTTCGACCGCCATCTCGGACTGGGCTGGCAGCACCGCCTCACCGATCAGAACTGCTGGAACGGCATTCAGCGCATTCCGGACCAGATCTTCTGGAGCATCCGCCAGTCGCTGAAGGCCCAGCTGCTGCACCTGGTGCACAGCCGGGTACGCCAACAGCATCTGCGCAACCAGGGCTCGGAGGCGCACCTGGATCGCGTTCTGCGCAGCGCCGACCCGACCAATCCGACCGTGCTGACCATCGGCTTCGCGCGGCGTTTCGCCACCTACAAGCGTGCCGCGCTGCTGTTCAAAAATCTGGACTGGCTGCGCGAAATCATCTCCGATGCGCAGCGTCCGGTGCTCTTCATCTTCGCCGGCAAGGCCCACCCGGCCGACGAACCGGGGCGCCAACTGATACGGCAGATCGCCGAACTCTCGCACCAGCGCGATTTCGAAGGCCGCATCCTGCTGGTCGAAGGCTATGACCTGCATCTGGCAAGGCGCATGGTGGCCGGCGTCGACGTCTGGCTCAACAACCCGATCTATCCGCTGGAAGCTTCCGGCACCTCGGGCATGAAAGCGGCAATCAACGGCGCCATCAACCTGTCGGTGCTCGACGGCTGGTGGGGGGAAGGCTACGACGGCAAGAACGGCTGGGCGATCAAGCCGGCCGCCGACGGTCTCGATCCCGCCCAGCGCGACGAAGACGAGGCGCGCACCCTGTACGAACTGCTGCAGGACAGCGTTATCCCGATGTACTACCGCAACACCTCGCTCGGCTATTCGCCGGAATGGGTGGCCATGGCCAAGCAGTCCATCGCTTCCATCATGCCCCGCTTCAACATGCAGCGCATGCTGACCGACTACACCGAAAAATTCTATTCGCCGGCCGCCGAGCAGTGGCGCAAATACGCCGGCGACGGCTTCTCCGGCGCCCGCCACGTTGCCGACTGGAAGGCGCGGATACGCGCCGCCTGGCCCCGCATCGGACTGCGCCGCATCGACCGCGCCGCGCCGCGCATCCGCTATGGCGAGACGCTGCGCTTCGAGGTTGCAGTGCAGCTCGACGGCCTGACGCCGAACGATCTCACGGTGGAAATGGTGTTCACCCGTCCCGGCGAGCCGACCTCGGCCAGAGCCCGGCGCTATGTGCTGCGCCATGAGCGCGCCCTGGAGAATGGAGAACACCTCTTCGCGCGCGAACTGACGCCCGACCAGTGCGGCAAGATGGAGTATCGCGTCAGGGTGTTTCCGACCCACGAGTTGCTGACCCATCCCTTCGAGATGGGCATGATGCTCTGGCTGTGAGCGCTTGCCGATGAAACCCGCTACCAATGCCGCCCGGGAAGCGCTGACGCGCGCAGCGGCGGCGGCGCACGGCGTCCATCTGCGCGACATGTTCGCCGCCGACCGGCAGCGCTTTGCACGCCTGTCGATTTCCTGGAATGACTGGCTGCTGGACTACTCCAAGCAGCGTGTCACGGCTGATACCATGGGCCTGCTGCAGGATCTCTGGGCGGCTGCCGACGTCCCCGGCTGGATCGCCCTCATGCGCCAGGGCGCCGCGATCAACCACAGCGAAGGGCGTGCCGCCCTGCACATCGCGCTGCGCCATCCGGCGGGCAAGGGTCCCATCCTGCACGGCGGTCGCGACGTCATGCCGGGAGTGCAGGGCGAACTGGAAAAGATGCGGCGCTTCGCCGCAGCGATCCATGGCCGCCACTGGCGCGGCGCCACGGGCGAGCCGATCAGCGACATCGTCAACATCGGCATCGGCGGCTCGGACCTGGGGCCGCGCATGGCCACCCGGGCCCTGGCCGCCTTCCGCCACCCCGAGCTGCGGGTGCATTACGTGGCCAATCTCGACGGCGCCGACCTGGCCACCGTGCTCGCCGGATTGCAGCCGCGCACCACCCTGTTCATCATCGCCAGCAAAACCTTTACCACACAGGAGACGATGCAGAACGCCGCTTCGGCCCGCCACTGGCTGGTGCAGGCACTGGGCGAGGCGGCGGTGGCCAGACACTTCGTCGCCGTATCGACCAATCTGGCCGAAGTGGCGCGCTTCGGCATCGACCCGGAAAACGCCTTCGCCTTCTGGGACTGGGTCGGCGGACGCTACTCGCTGTGGTCGGCCATCGGCCTGCCGCTGGTGCTGGCAGTGGGTTTCGACAACTTCAGCCGATTGCTGGCCGGGGCGCACGCCATGGACGAGCACTTCTTTTCGGCGCCAGCCGCGGAGAACCTGCCGGCACTGCTGGCACTGCTGGAAATCTGGAACAGCAACTTCCTCGGCGCCGGGAACCGCGCCCTCTTGCCCTACAGCCAGTCCCTGAGCCTGCTGCCGCGCTATCTGCAGCAACTGGAAATGGAATCCAACGGCAAGCAGATCGACCGGCAGGGCCTGCCGCTGGATTGCAGCACCGCACCCGTGCTCTGGGGCGAAGCCGGCACCAACGGCCAGCACGCGTTCTACCAGCTGATTCACCAGGGCGGCCGCCTGGTGCCCTGCGAGTTCATCGTCTGCCGGCAACCGGACTTCCCGCTGCCCGGCCACCATGAGAAACTGCTGGCCAACTGCTTCGCCCAGAGCGAAGCGCTGATGCGCGGCAGAACGCTGGCCGAAACCACGGCCGAACTCGCGACGAGCGGCATGGCGCCGGACCAGGTGGCACTGCTCGCCCCCTATCGCACTTTTCCCGGCAACCAGCCTTCGACCACCCTGCTGCTGCCGCGCCTCGACCCGTTCAATCTCGGCGCGCTGCTGGCGCTGTACGAACACAAGGTCTTCGTCGAGAGCGTGATCTGGGACATCAACCCGTTCGACCAGTGGGGCGTCGAATACGGCAAACAACTCGCCAGCCGCCTGCTGCCCATCATCGAAGGCAAGGCAGCGGCTGCCGCACTCGACAGTTCGACTGCCGGACTGATCGACGCCTGCAAGTCGTGAACGTCCTTTTTGCCACGTCCGAAATCGCCCCCTGGGTCAAGACCGGCGGACTCGGCGATGTTGCCGGCGCACTGCCTGCGGCGCTGCGCGCACTGGGGCTGGATGTCCGCGTACTGGTGCCGGCCTACCCGGCAATGCTGCGCAACTTCCCCGGCGCGATCGAGGTCGCACGGCCCCACTGGCTGGGCGGGCTGCTGCCCACGCCGACCCTGAGGCAGGCCGTCGCGCCCGACGGCACGCCGCTGCTGCTGCTCGACTACCCGCCCTACTTCAATCGTCCGGGGAACCCGTATCTCGGTCCCGAAGGCCGCGACTGGCTCGACAATCATCTGCGCTTCGGCCTGCTGTCGCGCGTCGCTGCCTGGCTCGGTTCGGAGGCCAGCACGCTCGACTGGCAACCCGACATCGTGCATTGCCATGACTGGCAAACCGGCCTTGCCGCAGCCTACTTGCGCTATCTGCCCGGGCAGCGGACCAAATCGCTATTCACCGTGCACAACCTGGCGTTCAAGGGCCTGTTCGACCACGCCTCGCTGTTCGAACTCGGCTTGCCCGACGCGGCATGGAGCATGGACGGCGTGGAGTATTACGGCTATCTCTCGTTTCTCAAGGCCGGCCTGCAACATGCCGATGCCATCACCACGGTGAGCCCGGCTTACGCCCGCGAAATTCAGACCGATGCCGAAGGCATGGGCATGGCCGACCTGCTGCGACATCGTGCCGGACAGCTCTCCGGCATACTCAACGGCATCGACACCGCCGTCTGGAACGCTGCCACCGATCCTCATCTGGTGCGCGGCTACAACGCGCGGCAGCTGCCTGCCAAGGCCGCCAACAAGGCCGAACTGCGCGCCCAGCTCGGTCTCGAGCCGTGTCACGACCGCCCCCTGCTGGCCGTGGTCAGCCGCCTGACCGAGCAAAAGGGGCTCGACCTGCTGCTCGAAATTGCGCCGCAGCTGCTCGAGCTGCCGGCACAACTGGTCGTCCTCGGCAGCGGCTCACATGAGTTGGAACAGGGGTTCGTGGCGCTGGCGAAAAAGCACAAGGGGCAGTGCGCCGTGCGCATCGGCTTCGACGAGGCGCTGGCCCATCGCATCGAGGCGGGGGCCGACATTTTCGTCATGCCCTCGCGCTTCGAACCCTGCGGCCTCAACCAGTTGTACAGCCTGCGCTATGGCACGCCCCCGGTGGTGCGTGCCACCGGCGGACTGGCGGATACCGTGATCGATGCCGCCGACGAAAGCCATGGCAACGGTTTCGTCTTCGGCCCGGCCACCACCGGTGCCCTGCTGCAGGCCCTGCAACGCGCGACAACTGCCTGGCACAACCCGCCACGCTGGCGCCGGTTGCAGACGCAAGGCATGGCGCGCGATTCCAGTTGGGCGGCAGCCGCGCGACAGTATGCCGATCTTTACCGGCGGCTATCCGCGCGGATACCGTCCTCGGCCAGGGGGCACGAGGACATATCCCACCTGGGGATACCGTCCTCGGCCAGGGGGCACGAGGACAAATCCCACCCGGGGATACCGTCCTCGGCCAGGGGGCACGAGGACATATAATCGCCGCCCGATGCCAAAGCCCGTCCTCACCCTGATCGCCGCCATCGCCGGAAACGGCGTAATCGGCATCGACAACCACCTGCCCTGGCAACTGCCGCAAGACCTGAAGCGCTTCAAGGCGCTGACGCTGGGCAACGCGGTAATCATGGGGCGCAAGACCTGGGAGTCGCTGCCGGCCAAGGCGCGTCCGCTGCCGGGGCGCCGCAATATCGTCGTCACGCGCAACGCCGGCTACGCTGCCGCGGGGGCCACGGTCGCCGCTTCGCTGGCGGCCGCCATCGCTGCGGCGGAGAGCGGCGAAGCCTTCGTCATCGGTGGCGCAGAACTCTACCAAAGCGCATTGCCGCTGGCGGACCGCTTGCAATTGACCGAGATCGACACCATCTGCGAGGGCGACACCTGGTTTCCCGCCATCGACTCCAGCCAATGGCGGGAAACCGCACGCGAAACACATCACGACGCAGCGGGCTTCGACTACGCTTTCGTCACCTACCAGAGAACCTAGGAGAAACCTCATGTCCGGCGGACACTTTCACGTTCATGGCCCCCACGACCACGCGGTTGAACACGCGGCGCAGGGCGGCGGCCACGGCGACGGCGACAGCTTTGTTTCGAGGATTGCCGTCGGCACGGCCATTCTGTCCACCCTCGGCGCAATCGGCGGCTACGAGGCAGGACACACCCAGAACGCCGCACTGCTCTACAAGAACGAAGCCGCGATCCAGAAGACCGCCGCCTCCAACCAATGGAATTATTACCAGGCCAAGAGCAACAAGCAGAATCTCGCCGAGTTGTCGGTGACGCTCACCCATGGAGAAGAACGCGAGCGCTTCAAGCAGGAAATCGAACGCTACAAGAAGGAAAAGGTCGACATCAAGGCCGATGCCGAAAAACTCGAAGCGGCGGCCAAGGAGGCCGACAGGAAGAGCGAAATGGAAATGCACGTGCATGGCCGCTGGGCCTTGTCCACCACGCTGCTGCAGGTCTCCATCGCGCTCTCCGCCATCGCGCTGCTGACGCGCAAGACGTGGCTGCTGTATGGCGTCTTCGCTGCGGCGGGCGTCGGCGTCGCGCTGGGCGTGATGGGCTTCATGCACATGTAATGGCACGCTGGCAGGAGCAAGAGGCGCGAACAGGCACCGGCTCCTTGCAGCAAACGAATGGTTGACATATGGATGAGAGATACTGCTCCGGAATCAGCGAACTCGATACTCAACATGAGCAAATCGAAGAAGCCGTCGCGTCGCTGCTTGACGCGATGGAGAGCAAAGCGTCGGCGGATCTGCTCCAATCCGCGCTTGTCCGCCTTGACGAACTACTGCGCTTTCACTTTGCCGTGGAAGATTCGGTCATGGAAATCCTGTCGTATCCCTTTGTACTGGAACATCGATTCGCCCACCGGGAAATTCTCCAGCACATTGGCGATCTGAAGGATGTCCTGCGGCAGCGTGGCGCCATTGATGACAGCAGCGGGTCGGTGCACAAACTGGCATTCGACATCGCCAGGCACGACAGGGTTTTTGCCGGGTTCGTCAAGACCCACGGCGAATCGCTCAGGCACTGAACCGTCCATCGACGCAACGGACGGGGAGCGGGCTAACTCTCCACGCAGTCCACGTAATAGCGCACTGCGCCGTTGCTGGCGTCCTTCACCAGGCCGTGAATGTCGGTCTCGAAGCCGGGGAACTTTTCGTTGAACTCGCGCGCGAACTTGAGGTAGCGCACGATCGTGGCATTGAAGCGCTCGCCCGGGATCAGCAACGGAATCCCCGGCGGGTAGGGCGTCAGCAGCACTGCAGTGACGCGGTTTTCCAGTTCGTCGATGGACACCCGATCGATCTCCCGGTGCGCCATCTTGGCAAATGCATCCGCCGGGCGCATCGCCGGCACCATGTTGGACAAATACATTTTGGTAGTCAGGCGGGCGATGTCGCGCGCCTTGTACACCTCGTGAATCTGGGTGCACAAGTCCCTGAGGCCGACCCGCTCGTAGCGCGGATGCTTGACGACGAATTCGGGCAGCACCTTCCACAGCGGATGATTGCGGTCGTAGTCGTCCTTGAACTGCTGCAGCGCGGTGACCAGGGTGTTCCAGCGGCCCTTGGTGATGCCGATGGTGAACATGATGAAGAATGAATAGAGACCGCACTTCTCGACGATGACGCCGTGCTCGGCGAGGTACTTGGTGACGATCGCGGCGGGAATGCCGAAGTCCTCCGAGAAGTCGCCGTCGACATCGAGACCCGGCGTGATGACCGTGGCCTTGATCGGGTCGAGCAGGTTGAAGCCCTTGGCCAGCTTGCCGAAACCATGCCAGCGATCGCCGGGCTTGAGCATCCAGGCATCGCGCTCCTCGATGCCTTCCTCCGAGAGATCGTCGGGGCCCCAGACCTTGAACCACCAGTCGGCACCCCATTCCTTGTCCACCTTGCGCATGGCGCGACGGAAGTCCAGCGCCTCGGCGATCGACTCCTCGACCAGTGCCTTGCCCCCGGGTTCCTCCATCATCGCCGCCGCCACGTCGCAGGAAGCGATGATGGAATACTGCGGCGAAGTCGAGGTGTGCATCAGGTAGGCTTCGTTGAAGACGTCGCGGTCGAGCTTGTTGTTGTCGGAGTCCTGCACCAGAATCTGCGACGCCTGGCTCAGCCCGGCCAGCAGCTTGTGCGTCGACTGGGTCGAGAACACCATGGATTCCTTGCAGCGCGGCCGGTCGGCGCCGATGGCGTGGTAGTCGCCGTAGAAGTCGTGGAAGGCGGCGTGCGGCAGCCAGGCTTCATCGAAATGCAGCGTGTCGATCTTGCCGTCGAGCATCTCCTTGATTTCCTCGACGTTGTAGAGGATGCCGTCATAGGTGCTCTGGGTGATGGTCAGTACGCGCGGCTTGCCCGCCACCTTGGAGGCGAAGGGGTGGGCGGCGATCTTCTTCTGGATGTTCTTCCAGCGGAACTCCTCTTTCGGGATCGGCCCGATGATGCCGAAGTTGTTGCGCGTCGGCATCAGGAACACCGGAATGGCACCGGTCATCATGATGGCGTGGAGAATCGACTTGTGGCAGTTGCGATCGACGATGACGACGTCGCCCGGCGCCACCGTCGAATGCCAGACGATCTTGTTCGAGGTCGAAGTGCCGTTGGTGACGAAATAGAGGTGGTCGGCGTTGAATATGCGCGCCGCATTGCGCTCGGAGGCCGCCACCGGGCCGGTGTGGTCGAGCAACTGGCCGAGTTCCTCGACCGCGTTGCAGACGTCGGCGCGCAGCATGTTCTCGCCGAAGAACTGGTGGAACATCTGCCCCACCGGGCTCTTGAGGAAGGCGACGCCGCCCGAATGCCCGGGGCAGTGCCATGAATACGAGCCGTCGGCGGCGTAGTGCACCAGGGCGCGGAAAAAGGGCGGCGGCAGCGAATCGAGATAGGTCTTGGCCTCGCGCACGACGTGGCGGGCGATGAATTCCGGCGTGTCCTCGAACATGTGGATGAAGCCGTGCAGCTCGCGCAGGATTTCGTTGGGAATATGCCGGCTGGTGCGCGTCTCGCCATGCAGGAAGATCGGGATCTCGGCATTCTTGTAGCGGATTTCCTCGACGAAGCTGCGCAACTCGGCGATGGTTTCCTTTTCGCGGTTGGCGAGTTCCTCGTCATCGATGGAAAGGATGAAGGCCGAGGCCCGGCTCTGCTGCTGGGCAAACGAGCTGAGGTCGCCGTAACTGGTGACGCCCAGCACGTCCATGCCTTCCTTCTCGATGGCATCGGCGAGGGCGCGAATACCCAGGCCGGAGGCATTCTCGGAACGGAAATCCTCGTCGATGATGATGATGGGAAAATGGAATCGCATGGGGAACCCCTAAATCTTGAACCACAGAGACACAGAGGCATAGAGAAATACAAAGTCACTTCTCATGGTTTCTCTCTGTGCCTCTGTGTCTCTGTGGTGAATGCCTTCAGATTTTCGGCAGTGTAACGCCGACCTGCCCCTGGTACTTGCCGCCGCGATCCTTGTAGGACGTCTCGCAGACTTCGTCGGATTCGAAGAACAGCACCTGGGCGCAGCCTTCGCCGGCGTAAATCTTGGCCGGCAGCGGCGTCGTGTTGGAAAATTCCAGTGTCACATAGCCCTCCCATTCCGGCTCGAAGGGCGTGACGTTGACGATGATGCCGCAGCGCGCGTAAGTGCTCTTGCCGAGGCAGACGGTCAGCACGTTGCGCGGAATGCGGAAGTACTCCATGGTGCGCGCCAGGGCGAAGGAGTTGGGCGGGATGATGCAATAGTCGCCATCCATCTCGACGAAGGAATTGGAATCGAAATTCTTCGGGTCGACGATGGTCGAGTAGATGTTGGTGAACACCCGGAACTCGCGCGAGCAGCGGATATCGTAGCCGTAGCTCGAGGTGCCGTAGGAGACGATCTTGCGGCCGTCGATCTCGCGCACCAGCTCTGGCTCGAAGGGTTCGATCATTCCATGCTGGGCCGCCATGCGGCGGATCCACTTGTCAGACTTGATGGTCATGGTTCATCCGGAGATAGAGGGCTCAAGGGGGCGCAGTATAAGACCTAACTTTCCCGTGGGGAAAGTTAGGTCTGGCCCGTTTTCCGCCCCCCACCCCCAACCCCCGCCCCGGGGCGGGGGCCTGTATTGGCTCGCTGCGCTCGAATCAGTCGGGAGGATGCACTCGCGCCGCCTTCAGGCGAGCAGCGCAGCGAGGCGCGTGATGGCCTCCTGCGAGTTGGCCCGTTCGATGGCCACTAACGGAACGCCCCCGGCGTGGCGCGACAGGCTTTCCAGCGTGGCATCAAGCGCGACGGTCGAGTCCGGCGACTCATTGACTGCAATCGCCGCCACGCCGATACCGACGGCCTGCAAGGCCTCCAGCGCCGTCAGGGCATGACTCAAGCTGCCGAGGTAGCTGCCGGTCACCAGCACGCAGGGCAGGCCGCTGGCGGCGATCCAGTCGCGCACCGTGTGCCGTGCATCCAGCGGCGCCATGACGCCGCCGACGCCTTCGATCAGCAGCGGCCGTGCGGGTGCGGCAATGGCCCGCCGCGAAAAGGAGACCAACTCGTCGAAATCGATGGGGCGGCCTTCACGCGCCGCGGCCATGTCGGGCGACAACGGCGCGGCAAAGCGCCAAGGGGCGATGGCATCCAGTTCTTCGGTGCCGGCTTCGCGTCCCAGCGCGGCCAGCAGCGCTCCGGCATCGCTGTGCTGCGGCAACAGCGGATCGAAGCCGGACAGCAGCGGCTTGAGCGCCGCCGGCCGCCGGCCCTCGCCGCGCCAATGGCGCAACAGGGCGCAGGCAAGCCATGTCTTGCCGATGTCGGTACCGGTGCCGGTGATAAAATTCGCGCCCATTCTCCCTCCGCTGCGCCATTTTAGAGCCCATATCAGTAGGAATCATGCCCCGCGTTGAGACCAGGACCGGATGGATGCAAGGCGCAGTGCGCGGCCAATGGTTGTTCCATTGGCAAGCGCTGCAACGCCGCAGACGCCGATCCTGGTCTCAACCCGAAGGGCCGCCCGGCGTTGGGTACGATTCCTACTGATATGGGCTCCTGCCCGGCGCACCCGTCCTCATCCGACATGTCCGACTGGCTCACCGCAGGCCTGCCACACATCTGGCTGCCCTATACCCAGATGGCGACTGACGCCACGCCGCTGGCGGTCGCCGGCACCGGGGGCACACGCATCCGCCTTGCCGACGGTCGCGAACTGATCGACGGCATTTCCTCGTGGTGGACGGCCTGCCACGGTTACAACCACCCGCACATCCGGGACGCCGTCGAACGACAACTCGCCACCCTGCCGCACGTCATGTTCGCCGGTCTGGCACACGAACCTGCGCTGCGCCTGGCGCAACGCCTGGCGGCGCTGCTGCCCGGCGACCTGGAACGGGTGTTCTTCACCGAGTCAGGTTCGGTGGCGGTGGAAGTGGCGCTCAAGATGGCGATCCAGTACTGGCGCAACCTGGGCCAGGCCGGCAAGCAGCGCATCGTCTACTTCCGCCACGCCTATCACGGCGACACCTTCGCCACCATGGCCCTGTGCGACCCCGAAGAGGGCATGCATACGCTGTTCGCCGGCAGCATGCCGGACCAGATCATGGCCGAACTGCCGAGTGACGAAAGCCTGCGCCGCGCCTTCGACCTGCTGCTGGAAACCCACGCCGGACGCCTTGCCGCCGTCATCATCGAACCGCTGGTGCAGGGTGCCGGCGGCATGAAAATGCATGATGCGCAGACGCTGGCTTTTGTCGCCGAAGCCTGCGCGCGGCACAAGGTGCTGCTCATCGCCGACGAAATCATGACCGGCTTCGGTCGCAGCGGCCATATGTTCGCCTGCGAAGAAGCCGATGTTGTGCCCGACATCATCTGTCTGTCGAAGGCGCTGACCGGCGGCACCCTGCCGCTGGCGGCCACGGTGGCGCGGCGCCACGTGTTCGAGGCCTTTCTTTCCACCGACCCGACGGCTGCACTGATGCACGGCCCCACCTACATGGCCAACCCGCTGGCCTGCGCCGCAGCCAACGCCTCGCTCGACCTGTTCACCGGCGAGCCGCGACTGGCGCAGGTCGCTGCGATCGAAGCGCAACTGGGCCGCGAACTCGCCCCCTGCCGCGAACTTGCCGGCGTTGCCGGGGTGCGCATCAAGGGCGCCATCGGCGCTGTCGAGCTGAACGGCGACGTCGATCTCGGCGCTCTGCGCCGCCGCTTCATCGAACTCGGCATCTGGCTGAGACCCTTTGGCAAAGTGGTGTATCTGATGCCGCCCTTCATCATCGCCACCGAAGAACTGACGACACTGACCGCCGCCGTTTGCCAGGTGCTGGGCGAACGGGCGCAGCGAATCCAGGATGGACGCGGGACTTGATGCGCTGCTGAAGCGCCGCCTCGCGCTGCTGGGCGAGGCCAGGCGCCTGCGCCGTCTGCGGCCGCTGCAGTGGTGCGACGGACAGTTGCACGACGCCGCAGGCCGGGCGCTGATCGACGCCTCGTCGAACGACTATCTCGGCCTGAGCCAGCATCCTCTGGTGAAAGCCCGCGCCGCCGAATGGGCCGGGCGCCACGGCGCCGGAGCGCCGGCATCGCGCCTGATCACCGGCACGCGCGACATCACCCTCGCCGTCGAAGAGCGGCTCGCCGCCTTCAAGCACTGCGAAGCCGCCCTGCTGTTTTCCAGCGGCTTCCAGGCCAACGCCTCGGTCATCCCGACCCTGGCAGGAGCCGACAATGGCGGCACGTTGATTTTCAGCGATGCGCTCAACCACGCCAGCATCGTCCATGGCTGCCGGCTCGCCGGCGTAACGACGCACGTCTTCGGCCACGGCGATGCCGGTCATCTCGACGATCTGCTGCGGCAGCATGCAACGCACAAGGGGCGCAAGCTGATCATCACCGAATCCGTGTTCAGCATGGACGGCGACCGCGCCGACCTGCCGGCGCTGCTGCAACTGGCAGAACGCCACGGCGCCGCGCTCTACGTCGACGAGGCCCATGCCAGCGGCGTATTGGGGCCGCAGGGGCGCGGCCTGGCCGTCGCCTGCGGCGGTGCCATCGATGTCGTGATGGGCACGCTGGGCAAGGCCTTCGGTGCCTTCGGCGCCTATGTCGCCGGCTCGCGTACGCTGATCGACTACCTGGTGAATCGCTGCCCCGGCTTCATCTACACCACCGCCCTGCCGCCGGCGGTGCTCGGCGCCGTCGATGCGGCACTCGACCTGGTGCCGGGCATGGAGCGGGAACGGCAGCGCCTGGCGCAGAATGCGCAGCGGCTGCGCGACGCCCTGGCGCTGCGCAACTACGACACGCTGGGCTCAAGCACCCAGATCATTCCCGCCGTCATCGGCAGCGAGGAAGACGCACTGGCCGCCGCGCAGCAACTGGAAGATGCCGGCGTTCTTGCCGTCGCCATCCGCCCGCCGACGGTGCCGGAGGGCACCAGCCGGCTGCGCCTGACGCTCAGCAGCGCTCTGAGCGAAGCCGACATGCAGCGACTGCTGGACGCCGTCGCCAACAGTCTGCCTCTCCGACCGCCGCGTCCTGCCTAGGCTCGGCCGACTACCGCGCACCTAACGCTCATGGCGGAGGCAGCCACCCACCGATGATGAAATACGCGAAAGGCGAATAGAAGGCCCGCCCCCCATCCCCCCTCACGGGGGGGCTACTGGCCGGCTCGCTTCGCTCGACTATCACCAGTTATTTCACGTTAAAACTCCCGGTCTTGCCGCCGGACGTAACAAATGCGTAACGGGCGCGCAATGCTTGCGAAACGCCTGCGCAACAATGGCTCACTAGCATCGCATTTTTCCTTATTCGACTTGGAGTTGATTATGCGATTGCGAGTGATTTCCTCAGCCGTAGCAGCGGCCCTGATGCTTGGCGGGTGCTTGGGCAGTTCGGGCAGCGACTCGGCCCCGGCAGCAGCCACTCCGTCCACCGGCATCCTTTCCGACTCTTATGTCAAGGGTGTCAGCTATACGACGAGCAGCGGCCTGTCCGGCACTACCGGCACCAACGGCGAATTCAGCTATGCGGCAGCCGACACGGTGACCTTCAAGATCGGCAGCGTCACCCTGGGCAGCATCAAGATGGACAGCGCCGCCCTCGGCAGCGACAGCGGCAAGCTGGTGGTGCGGCCCAAGGACCTGGCCGGCGTGGTCGACGAGACCGACGAGAAGTCGCTGGCCGTAGCGCAGTTGATCCAGACCGCCGCCGGCGCCACGCCAACCGACGTCCGTATCGATGTCAGCGCCAATGCCGCGAAGTTCACCACCACGGCCACCGTCGATGGCCTCGACAAGGTCAAGACCCTGGCCGCCGCCGCCGGCCTGACGCCGGTAGCGCTGGAGAAGGTCAACGAGCATTTGCTCAATGCCCCTGCCAACGTGAAATCGGTCGAGTTCACCGCCACCGACATCACGGGCCTGTCCGATGCCAATCGCGCCATTGCCTACACCACCTCGACCGCCAAGGTGAGCTACGCCGACGGCAGCAGCAAGACCTTCCCCCTGTCCTTCGTCAACCTCTTCAACAACACCGACACCGGCAAGACCGCCGACGGCTCGGCTGCCGCGGCGATCCGCAACAAGAGCGGCGTCATCATCAAGGATGCGAACGGCAAGCCCTTCGTGCCGCAGACGCCCGACGCCAATTCCTTGATGGACATCGGCGGCACGCCCTACCTGGTGACGCACTTCGAGTACGAGAACATCGACAGTGCCGGCGCCAACCAGTATGGCAAAGTTCCGATGACCATGACCCTCGCCAAGCTCGGCCAGGCCAAGGCTGATGGCAAGATGACCGTCAGTTCGATCAAGCCGGTGGATTTCTCGGGCGTCAATGGACTGTGGATTCCCTGTGCCGGCAGCCGCTCGCCCTGGAACACCCACCTGGGTTCGGAAGAATACGAACCGGATGCGCGCTGCGAAGTCGACACCACCTACATGACGGGCAGCGACAACTGCAAGGACAACGGAACGAGCGGCGCGGCCTATACCGCTCGCATGAACGCCTTCCGCACGCTTTACGGTGAAACCAACGCCTCGCCGTACAACTACGGCCGCGTTCCCGAGGTGACCATCGCCCTGGACGGCAGCAGCACGGTGCAGAAGTGGTACACCCTGGGCCGCATTTCCCGCGAGAAGGTGCAGTTCTTCGGCGACTCCCGCACCGCCATCCAGGGTGACGACGGCACCTATACCATGATGACCATGTTCGTCGCCGACAAGGCCAAGGACCTGTCTGCCGGCTCGCTCTATGCGGCCAAGTGGAACCAGCTGTCTCCCGCCGGAACCGATGGCGGCAAGGCCACCCTGAGCTGGATCAAGCTCGGCCATGCCACGCACGCCGAGATCAAGTCCGCCGTCGATGCCGGCGTCAAGTTCAGCGACCTGTTCGATGTCGATACCACCGGCGGCACCACACCGGCTGCCGGCTTCACCCGGGTCAAGCATGGCCATGAGGTCGGCACTGTCGAGGACCTGAAGCTGAAGACGGGCACCTTCGGCACCACCGGAGTCAGCATCGACACCCTCGCCGCCTTCCTCGAAACCCGGCGCTATGGTGCGATCAAGGGCGCTTCAGTGGAATTCGAGAAGTTCGAAGGCGTCGCATACAACGCCCGCGACAACTTGGCCTACGCCGCCATGACGCGGATGACCAACGGCATGACCGACAAATCGACCGATCCGGGCAACGACATCAAGCTGAAGGCGAACAATTCCGGCGCGGTCTATCAGCTGAGCCTGCAATCCGGCTGGTACGACAGCACGGGCGCGGCCATCGACAGCAGCTTCGTTCCGACCGTGATGGAAGCCCTGGTGATCGGCGAGGACCAGACCGCGGATGCCGAAGGCAACAGCTCCAAGCTGGACAAGATCGCCAGCCCGGACAACCTGTCATTCTCCGAGCGCATGCGCGTGCTGTTCATCGGCGAGGACAGCAGCCGCCATGTCAACAACTACCTCTGGGCCTACCACGTCGACACCGGCAAGCTGGTGCGCATCCTGTCGCTGCCGATGGGCGCGGAGTCCACCGGGCTGCAGGTCGTGGATAACATGAACGGCTATGCCTACATCATGAGCAACTACCAGCATGCCGGCGATCAGAACAGCACGGTGAAGGCCACCTTCGACAGAATCCTGCCGCTGATCAACACCGACAAGGCGGAAGTGGGCTATCTGGGCGGTTTGCCGGCGATGCGCTGAAGCACTTCGATCTTCCTGCATCCAAAAGCCGTGGCGGCCCTTAGCCGCCACGGCTTTTTCTTGTCAGGTGTTCTGCACCACGATGCTGGGAAACTTGCTGGAGTGGTCCTTGGCCCGCTCGGCGATCTTCACCGCGATGCGCCGCGCGATGCCCTTGTAGATCAGCGCCGCCGGACCTTCCGGGTCGGCCTCGACGGTCGGCATGCCGCCGTCCATCTGCAGGCGGATCGCCATGTCGAGCGGCAATGCGCCGAGCATTTCCACCTCGTAGTCCTTGGCCATTTTGTCGCCGCCGCCGGAGCCGAAGATGTGTTCGGCGTGGCCGCACTTGGAGCAGATGTGGATACTCATGTTCTCGACGATGCCGAGGATCGGTATGCCGACCTTCTCGAACATCTTGAGACCCTTCCTCGCGTCCAGCAGGGCGATGTCCTGCGGCGTGGTGACGATGATGGCGCCGGTCACCGGCACCTGCTGCGCCAGCGTCAGCTGGATGTCGCCGGTGCCCGGCGGCATGTCGATGACGAGGTAATCGACATCGCGCCAGCGCGTCTCGGTCAGCAGTTGCGTCAAGGCCTGCGTCACCATCGGACCGCGCCAGACCATGGGTTGTTCGGGATCGATCAGGAAGCCGATCGACATGGCCTGTATGCCGTGCGCCTCCATGGGTTCGAGGCCCTTGCCGTCGGCCGACTCCGGGCGGCCGTTGGCGATGCCCAGCATCTGCGGCAGCGAAGGACCGTAGATGTCGGCATCCAGCAACCCCACCGTGGCGCCTTCGGCGGCCAGGCCCAACGCCAGGTTGACGGCGGTGGTCGACTTGCCGACGCCGCCCTTGCCGCTGGCCACGGCGATGATGTTCTTGACCCCGGGAATCAGCTTGACGCCCTTCTGCACGGCGTGAGTAACGATCTTCGAAAACACGTTGGCGCTGACGTTGCCGATGCCGGGGATGGCTTTCAGTTGCGCGATCACGGCCGTACGCAGGCCGTCGATCTGACTCTTGGCCGGGTAGCCCAGTTCGACATCGAGGGCAACGTCGCTGCCGCTGATGCGGATGTTCTTGACGCACCGGCTGCTGACCAGATCCTTGCCGGTGTTGGCGTCGATCACAGTCTTGAGCGCCGCCTGAATGGTTTGTTCGTTGATGGACATGAAAGGCCTTTGATGATGACGAATGGTGGAGCGAGGAAATCGCAAGGGCGGGATTATCTCTCGGAAAGCCCCGCACATACCCGAGTGAATTCGTCGGGATTATATCGCATGTCGCCGCTGTAGGATCCAGGCCCGGGTCCCGCTAACGCCTCGCGCACCCCCGGCTAAAGCAACTCGATGCCAAAGCGACGACCGGCCGGTAAAGGTTTACGCGCGCTTCTCCGGCGGTAAGAGGGTTCATTTCGTACTCCTTCAGAGAAGCTCAAATGGCACGCTATCAGGTACGCTTTTCAAGCGATTTAAGATCTCTTCGAAAGGTCCTACGTAGAAATCCCGGGAGCCTAAGGCGCCATGGTCGGCAGTATCCAGCCGTCGCTTATTTCGATCGAACGCGACCTGAGCAGTTCGCCGAGCAGCCAGGAGGCGAAATCATCATCGGAAAAACCCAGCATGCGCTGATTGACGCCATGAAAGAACGGTACGCTTTTCAGGTAGGCCGGCAGTTCGTCCTCGCGCAGGCGCTGCAGGTCGAGCAGATTGAAGGTGAAGCAGGCGCGCACCGCATTGCGCCCCATGCGCATGGGTTCGGCCTCGAACGAAGCGAGTCGCTTCAAGGCCCGCGCCATGGCGGCATCGAAATCATCGAAAGGCGCACCGTGGCCGGGGATGACGATATCGACGCCGAGCCGGCCGATCATTTCCAGCGTGCTGCGGGTCGCCGGCAGGGCATCCTTCCTGCCCATCATTTCGCCGAATATGATGCCGAAGCCGTCCTGCCACAGCGCGTCGCCGGAAATCAGGATGCGCTTTTCCGGGCAGTAAAAAACCAGCGCCTCCATGTCGTGACCGGGCGCCGGCAGCGCCTGCCAGATCAACCCGCCCATTTCGAATTCGCTGTTGCTCTCGATCACCGCGTCATGGGCGAAGCGGTCGCCGCGCTGCTTTGCCGGACCGAGCAGCAGGGCCTCGGTATCCCATTCGCTGACCATGCGCTCGATGCCGGCCGGAATCACGATGCGGCAAGCGAAAGCCGCCTGCAGCGCGGCATTGCCGCCGATGTGGTCGGAGTGCGAGTGGGTGTTTATCAGCCGGCCGAGCCGCCGTCCCGCCAGGCCCGATTTCACCAGGTCGACCGTCTGCGCCGCATGCCCGACATAGCCGGCATCGACCAGCGTCGCCGACTCGCCCTCGAACAGCAGGATGTTGTTCGACGACAGCCAGCCGCGTTCAATGACGAGGATAGAGTCGGGCAACTTCATCCGGCGACTGGCGACCCTGCACCGGGAGCGGCGCGGCTCCGCCGCTGCGCGACGGCGGCAAGGATCAGGCGCTTGTCGTGGTCGCCCGCCGTGGCCCAGCGGACAATCTCGTCGAGGCTGCGAAAGCAGCCGGTACAGTGGCCGGCGTCCATTTTGCAGACATTGATGCAGGGCGAAACGACCACGCCCTCCGCTTCTGCCGCCACGGGGCCGGCAATCACCCGCGGACGGCTGCCTGCATGGCGCGCCGGGCAAGGACGGCTTGCGACACGCGCGAAGCCGGTTCGCGCTTGAGCTTCTTCGAGATCCAGACGCCGGTATCCACCAGCGCGTCGAGATTGATTCCGCTGTCGATGCCCAGGCCCGACAACAGCCAGACCACATCTTCGGTCGCGACATTGCCCAAAGCGCCGGAGGCATAGGGACAGCCGCCGAGGCCGGCGACGGAACTGTCGAAGATGCCGATGCCCATTTGCAGCGCGGCGTAGATGTTGGCCGTCGCCATGCCGTAGGTATCGTGGAAGTGTCCGGCGATCTTCTTAAGCGGAATGCGCCTGGCCACCGCCTCGATCATGTTCTTGGTGCGCTCCGGCGTGCCGGCGCCGACGGTGTCGCCGAGGCTGATCTCGTAGCAACCCATGTCGATCAGCGCCTGCGCCACGTCGGCAACGGCCAGAGGCGTGATCTCGCCCTCGTAGGGGCAGCCCAGGACGCAGGAGACGTAGCCGCGCACCTTGATGTCCGCCGCCTTGGCGGCTTCGACGATGGGACGGAAGCGCTCCAGCGATTCGGCGATCGAGCAGTTGATGTTCTTCTGCGAAAAGGTTTCAGAAGCGGCGCCGAACACCGCAACTTCCCTGGCCCCCGCCGCCAGCGCCGCCTCGAAGCCCTTCATATTGGGCGTCAGCACCGGGTAGCTGACATCGGGCAGCTTCTCGATGGCGGCGAAAACCTCGGCGGCATCCGCCATCTGCGGCACCCACTTCGGCGAAACGAAGGCCGTGGCCTCGATGCTCTTGAGACCGGCGGCAGCAAGACGGTGGATGAGTTCGACCTTTACGGCAGTTGCAACAGGCTTCTTCTCGTTTTGCAGTCCGTCACGCGGACCGACTTCGACAATGCGTACTTTGCTGGGGAGGGCCATTCGAATTCACGACGATTTTGTGTCAACCTCGAATTCTACTAGTTCGGCGCCATCGCTGACCTGCTCGCCGACATTGAAGCAGAAGGCTTTCACCACCCCGGAAGCCGGCGCGGCAATCGTATGTTCCATTTTCATGGCTTCGAGGATCAAGAGCGGCGCGCCCTTCTCCACCCTTGCGCCAACCGCGGCGATCAGCGCGATGACCTTGCCCGGCATAGGCGCCGTCAACCCGCCTTCCGCGCCACCGCCGCTGCCGGCGTGGAACAGCGGATCGATGGCGGCGAAGATGAAGCAGACGCCGTCGATGAAGACATGGCGCCTTTCGTTGGCGGATACCACGGTAACGTTGATGCGGCGTCCGCCGAGATCGACGCGCAACTCGCTGCTGCCGGTGAATCGCCCGGCGGCGGTAGTGCTGCAGCCTTCGAATTCGAGCGCAAAGCGGTCTCCGGCATAACCGGCATTGACCACTTTTTCGGTTTCCCCGCAGCGCAGCCTGATCTCGCGCCGGGCGTTGCCGTTCACGCGCCAGCCGTCGCGCTGATGCCAGGGTGAATGAGGATCGCAGCTGGCGGTGGCATCCGCGGCGGCGTACTGCTGGTCGCGAATCAGTTCGGCCAGCGCGGCAACCAGCCAGGCTTCGGCCGGCGGCTCGGCGGCTTCGGGAAACAGGAAAGCGCGTTCGCGCTCGATCAGCCCGGTGTCGAGTTCGGCCCGGGCAAAGGCCGGGCAGGCGACGACGCGCGAGAGGAAGCCGATGTTGTTCGACACGCCGACCACGCGGTAGTCGGCCAATGCCTGCAGCATGCGCGCCAGCGCCCGTTCACGGGTTTCATCCCAGACGATCAGTTTGGCGATCATCGGGTCGTAATGCGGCGAAATTTCGTCGTCCTGCTCGACGCCGGTATCGACGCGCACGTGCAGGGTTTCCGCCGGCGGCGCGAGGTGGATCAGGCGGCCGACCGAGGGCAGGAAGCCCTTGTCCGGATCTTCGGCATAGATGCGCGCTTCCAGCGCATGGCCGCGGATCGCCAGCTGTTCCTGGCGCAGCGGCAGCGTCTCGCCGGCAGCCACTTTCAGCTGCCACTCGACCAGATCGAGGCCGGTGATCATTTCGGTCACCGGATGCTCCACCTGAAGGCGCGTGTTCATCTCCATGAAGTAAAAGGTGCCGTCCTGATTGACGATGAATTCGACCGTGCCGGCGCCGACGTAGCCTACCGCCCGCGCCGCGTCGACGGCGGCCTTGCCCATGGCGGCGCGGCGCGCGGCGGGCATGTCGGGTGCGGGAGCTTCCTCCAGTACCTTCTGATGGCGACGCTGCACCGAACAGTCGCGCTCAAACAGATAAACGCAATTGCCGTGGCTGTCGCCGAAGACCTGGATCTCGATGTGGCGCGGACGTTGCAGATACTTTTCAATCAGCACGTGCTGGTCGCCGAAACTCGACGCCGCCTCGCGCTTGCAGGAGGCCAGCGCATCGGGAAAGTCCGCGCTCCTGTCGACGGCGCGCATGCCCTTGCCGCCGCCGCCGGCCGCCGCCTTGATCAGCACCGGATAGCCGATGCCGTCGGCCTGCTGCCGGAGAAAATCCGGATCCTGATTGTCGCCGTGATAGCCGGGCGTCAGCGGCACGCCGGCCTTCTCCATCAGCTTCTTGGCTTCGGACTTGGAACCCATGGCGCGCAGCGCATACACCGGCGGGCCGATGAAGACGATGCCGCTCTTCTCGCAGGCCCGGGCGAAGTCCTCGTTCTCGGAGAGAAAGCCGTAGCCCGGATGCACCGCCTGTGCGCCGGTGGCCAGAGCCGCAGCAATGATCTTGTCCGCCACCAGGTAGGATTCCTTGGGCGGTGGCGCGCCGATGCAGACCGCCTCGTCGGCCAGACGCACATGTCGCGCCCCGGCGTCGGCCTCGGAATACACGGCGACGGTGCGGATGCCCATGCGCCGTGCGGTCTTGATGACACGGCAGGCAATTTCTCCCCGGTTGGCTATAAGGATCTTGTTAAACATGCTTGACCTCCGGAGAGAAATTTCCTGAGCACGCTTCGCGTGCGATGCAATTTGGCTGCGCCGCTGCGCCGCTTCGCGGCTGGTCTCCCCGGTTGGCGATAAGTATCTTGCTAAACATAGGAGCCTTTCACCACAGAGACACAGAGGCACAGAGAACGGCAAAAATGCCTTGTCTCTGTACTTCTCTGTGTCTCTGTGTCTCTGTGGTTAATGATTTTGATTCCAGTTGGGTTTGCGCTTCTCCAAGAACGCCGTCATGCCCTCGCGCCCTTCGGCGCTGGCCCGCTGGCGGGTGATGCGTTGCGCGGTGTCTTCTATCACTTCCGGCGACAAGGGCTTCCAGGCCACCGCGGCGATCAGTTGCTTGCACTCGGCCAGCGCCCGCGGCCCGTTGTTCATCAAGGCATCGACGATCTCGCCGACAGCCTCGTCGAGTGCCTCGGGATCGGTCACCAGTTCGTGGATGAGGCCGATGCGGTAGGCCTCGGCGGCCGAGAAGCGCTCCGCCGTCAGCATGTAGCGCCGCGCGTAGCGTTCGCCGATGGCGGCGATGACGTGCGGACTGATCACCGCGGGGATGATGCCGAGCTTGACTTCGGTCAGCGCAAACTGCGCGTCGATGGTGGCGATGGCGATGTCGCAACAGGCCGCGAGGCCGACGCCGCCGCCGTAGGCCGCCCCCTGGATGCGGGCGATGGTCGGCTTCGGGCATTGCGCCAGGCGCCGCAGCATCTCGGCCAGCGCCCGCGAATCGCGCAGGTTGTCGTCACTGCTGTAGCCCGCCGCACGCTTCATCCAGTTGAGATCGGCGCCGGCGCAGAAACTCTTGCCGGTACTCGAGATCACCAGCACGCGCACGGCCGGCTCGGCCGCCATGAAGTCAATGGCCTCGGCCAGTTCGCCGATCAGCACATCGTCAAAGGCATTGTGGCGCTCGGCACGGTTCAGCGTGATGATGCCGACGCCGAGGTCGATTTCAGTCAGTATCGATTGGTACATTGAAAATCCTTTCACCACAGAGGCACAGAGACACAGAGGAAATGCAAGAGATGGACAGGATTTTCTCTGCGCCTCTGTGTCTCTGTGGTTTGCATTCGATTTACATGCGGAAGACGCCGAACTTTGTCGGCAATATTGGTGCGTTCAGCGAAGCGGAAATTCCCAGGCCCAGGGTGCGCCGCGTCTGCGCCGGGTCTATCACGCCGTCATCCCAGATGCGCGCCGTGGCGTAGTAGGGATGACCCTGCGTCTCGTACTGTTCGCGGATCGGCGCCTTGAAGCGCTCCTCCTCTTCCTTGCTCCATTCCTTGCCGGCGGCCTCCATGCCGTCGCGGCGGATGGTGGACAACACCGACGCTGCCTGTTCGCCGCCCATCACGCTGATGCGCGAATTCGGCCACATCCACAACATGCGCGGGCTGTAGGCTCGGCCGCACATGCCGTAGTTGCCGGCGCCGAAGGAGCCGCCGATGATCATGGTGAACTTCGGCACCTGCGCCGTCGCCACCGCGGTGACCATCTTCGCGCCGTCCTTGGCGATGCCGCTGTTCTCGTACTTGCGGCCGACCATGAAGCCGGTGATGTTCTGCAGGAACAAAAGCGGAATGCCGCGCTGGGCGCAGAGTTCGATGAAGTGCGCGCCCTTCTGCGCCGACTCGCCGAAGAGGATGCCGTTGTTGGCGACAATGCCGAGCGGATAGCCGTGCAGGCGGGCGAAGCCGGTGACCAGGGTAGTGCCGTAGCGCGACTTGAATTCGTCGAAGCGCGAGCCGTCGACCAGGCGGGCGATGACTTCGCGCACGTCGTAGGGCTTCTTGGTGTCGGCCGGAATCACGCCGCCGAGCTCGGCGGGGTCGTAGAGCGGTTCCTCGGGCGTGGCGATGTCCAGCGAAACCGGCTTCTGCCAGTTGAGATTGCCGACGATGCGACGCGCGATGGACAGCGCGTGGTGGTCGTTCTCGGCCAGGTGGTCGCAAACGCCGGATATCCGCGTATGCACGTCGCCGCCGCCGAGGTCTTCGGCACTGACCACTTCGCCGGTGGCGGCCTTCACCAGCGGCGGGCCGCCGAGAAAGATGGTGCCCTGGTTCCGGACGATAACCGACTCGTCGGACATGGCCGGCATGTAGGCGCCGCCCGCGGTGCAGGAACCCATGACGATGCCGATCTGCGGAATGCCTTGCGCCGACATGTTGGCCTGATTGAAGAAAATGCGGCCGAAGTGGTCACGATCGGGAAAGACCTCGTCCTGCGTCGGCAGGTTGGCGCCGCCGGAGTCGACCAGATAGATGCAGGGCAGGCGGTTCTGCAGCGCGATTTCCTGGGCACGCAGATGCTTCTTGACCGTCAGCGGAAAGTAGGAACCACCCTTCACCGTGGCGTCGTTGGCGACGATCATGCACTCGACGCCCTTGACCCGGCCGATGCCGGTGACGACGCCGGCCGAAGCGACATCGCCGCTGTACATGCCGAGCGCGGCCAGTGCCGAGAATTCGAGGAAGGCCGCGCCCGGATCGAGCAGCGCATTGATGCGCTCACGCGGCAGCAGCTTGCCGCGCGCCTTGTGCTTGGCCGCAGTTTCCGGCGAGCCGCCGGCGGAGACCGCGATGGTCTTCTCGCGCAGGTCGGCGACCAGCGCTGCCATGGCCGCAGCGTTGGCCTTGAACTCCTCGCTGCGGATGTTGAGTTTTGACTTGATGACGCTCATGCTGCCTCCGCCGGGCCGCCCGCGCTGGCGCGGGTAAAGGATGGGCACTCCCTCCCTGCCTCCCCCGCCGTGCGGGGGAGGTGACCAGTCACCCCCGCCCACGGGGCGGGGGAAGGGGGGTGGGCCGTCATATTTCCCTGAAGGGTGCGCTTGCGCACCCCCTTTCCTGGAAAGGGGGTTGGGGGGAATGTAGTCATATTCAGAATCCTCCCGTGGCAAGCCACTTGTCTATCTGCGGCAGGCGGTCGGCACCCCAGAAGGGCTCGCCGTCGACCATGAAATACGGCGCGCCGAACATGCCCCGGGCAACCGCCGCCTCGGTTTCCTGCTTCAGGCGCTCCTTGATCTCCGGCGTCGCGATCGCCGCCGTCAAGGCTTCGCCGTCGATGCCGAGCCTGGCGGCGATCTCCAGCACGACCGGCAGCTCGCCGATGTCGCGGCCATCGACCCAGTAGGCACGGAACACGGCGCGGGCAAACTCGCGTGCCGCGGCGCAGTCCTGGCCGTGCAGCCAGTAGTAGCCGCGCGCCGCCGCCAGCGTAGTGACCGGAAACTTGGGCGGAAAGGTGTAGGGCACGCCGAGGAAGCGTGCCGAGCGGTCGAAATCGCGTTTGCTGTACTCGCCCTTGAGCGGCACGCCGACCAGGAAGGGCAGGCCCGAGGCCTTGAAGGCGGCGCCGAGCATGATCGGCCGCCAGCGCACCCGGCGATCGTGTTTCGCCGCCAGATCGTCGATGCGTTCGCTGGCGATGTAGGAGTAGGGCGAGGAAAAGTCGAACCAGAAATCGATGGGCTCTTTCATTGGCTTTCTCCTGTTCCCCATCCGGGTTGCGGATGGCCGGGCATCAGTTGGTAGGGGTGCTGCCATCCGGGCAGGGCGGCAATGCGCGCCGACCAGTCGGCGCCCGACAAGTCCAGCATCAGCGCCGGCTTGCAGGCGTTGCCGGACTGGGCGAAACAGTGCAGCGTGTATTCGGCCATTCTGTCGCTTTCAATGATCGGACGCGAACGCCCACGAATATTCTTCCGCGATGTCGTGCAATCGCTTATCGCGCGTCCAGAGACTGGTTCCATGCATGGCCACTGCCGCCAGCAGGTGCGCATCGACATAGCCGATACCCCTGCCGCTCAAGCCACGTTGTTCGATGAAGTAGAGGACTTCATCGTCGGTGGCAGCCGACAGACGCGGCAACGCGCGCAGCAGGTCAAGCACGCCGCCGCGCTTGCGCAAGCCGCCCAGAGCCAGTTCGCCAATGACGAAGTTGTGCGTGGCAACCTCGCCGGCCAGCAGTCTTTCTGTCAACGGCGCGTCACCGCTACGCAGGTGATCGACCCAGATCGAAGTATCGACGAGTATCACTTTGTCTTTTCGCGGCGACGCGGCGACGCCTTCAGGCTCGGCTCGCTGCCGCCAAGACGCGCCAGACGCGCCGCGCTTTCACGCTGGATCAAGGCCGTGAGCGCTTCGCGCAGCAAGGCGCTACGCTCGCTTACACCACAGAGCGCCTGGGCTTGAGCGAGCAAGGCTTCGTCGAGTGTTACGGTGGTACGCATGGAGTTCTCCAAATACAGAGCGCATCAAATATAGCACCAAATGAATGCATGTTTCGATGCTGCACAGATCTTCAACGGGCCAGAGAACGGCCGATGACCAGGCGCTGGATGTCCGACGCGCCTTCGTAAATCTGGCAGACACGGACGTCGCGATAGATGCGTTCGACCGGAAAATCGCTGACATAGCCGTAGCCGCCGTGAATCTGGATGGCATCGGAACAGACGCTCTCCGCCATCTCCGAGGCGAACAGCTTGGCCATCGACGCCTCCTTGAGGCAGGGCCGGCCGGCATCGCGCAGGGCGGCGGCGTGATGCACCATCTGCCGCGCCACTTCGATCCGGGTCGCCATGTCGGCGAGGCGGAAGTTGACCGCCTGATGTTCGAAGATCGGTTTGCCGAAACTCTCGCGTTCAAGCGAATAGGCCAGTGCCGCCTCGAAGGCGGCGCGGGCCATGCCCACGGATTGGGCGGAAATGCCGATGCGGCCGCCCTCCAGGTTCGACAGCGCAATGCGGTAGCCCTGCCCTTCGCTGCCGAGCAGGTTCTCCGCCGGGATGCGACAGTTCTCGAACAGGATCTGCGCCGTGTCCGAGGCATGCTGGCCGAGCTTTTCTTCCACC
>SESE01000005.1_pt1 | contig 94941 bp, 89 predicted proteins | sample 3171371 | NCBI WGS metagenome assembly SESE01 (sample SAMN06051881, study PRJNA518727) | freshwater metagenome | biome: subpolar coniferous forest; feature: holomictic lake; material: water; isolation source: holomictic Lake 442, 13 m depth | place: Canada: near Kenora, Ontario | collected... | reverse complement strand
CGGACCCCGTTCATGACCGCATGGAATTCATGCTATACAGCGTACAACGGCAATAACGGAAGCGAAAATTAATGATGAGCAAAATTGACGATCTGGCTGGTGTTTTGTATGTCAAATTCCAGCAGGAATTCCCGCTGGCGGAAGGCAGGGGAACTGCGAAAACCATCAAAAACATGTCAAACAAGAATGTCGAGCAGCGGCTTCATCAGTACTACAAAGACGCCGCTGAAGTCAGGCGCAAGCACGGCCTGTGGGTGATTGGCTGGGCCCGGGTGGTGATGAAACTACAGCAGCAACTTCTGCAAGCGGGTTATCCACCTGAAGCGGTTTCAAAGCTGTTGCTGGCCATGATCTTCAGTTCGCACAAAGCTGGTTAATTTCTCCGGTTCAGGTTTGACATGAAAAAATGGATCTCAGTGTTTTGGTGGTGGCTCGGACGCTGGCTGGATTCCAGAGGGTTCGATCGGATGGCAGAAACCTGCTACCGCTATGCAGCCGAAAATGGTGGCAAGGGCAGTGTCATGGCGCTCCTGCGAATGGCCAAGGCACTGAGTGCGCGCGGCGCTTTTCAGGAGGGCCTTAAGGTGTGCCTGGAAGCGGTTCGGATAGATCCGGCAAATGCGGCTGCTTGGTGCGCTCAGGGCGTTGCCCATCGGCAACTTGCGCAGCTTGAAGAAGCGCGCCGTTGCTACGATCGGGCGTTGGAAATTGATCCGGCAAACCTGTATGCGCTTTCAAATATCGGCGAGTTGCATCTGTTGAGGGGTGACCCGGTCACTGCGCTGAGCTATTTTGAAAGCGTGCTTGAGCGCTCGCCGCTGTTTTACGAGGCTTTGGGCAATCGGATTGCTGCGCTGATCAAATGCGACAGATTGGTCGAGGCTGAGCAAGTGGCCAGACAAGCCACAGATCACTATCCAGAGAGCGCGGGTTTCCAAAATAATCTGGCAAGTGTGCTGATCACCTGTGGCAAGAAAAAGCCAGCCTTGTCTGCGATTCAAAAGGCGTTGCAGATTGAGCCGGGCAATCAGGAGGCCTTGCTGAATCTGGCGATGGTCAAAGGTGATACCGAGGTACTGAAGAACTCGGTGGCGTTCATTCGGCGCCGGATTGAACTGGAAGGCGAATCGCCATTTTTATGGGTGTTTTTGGCCATGGCCTTGCGCTCCAGCGAACAGTTTGCCGAGGCTGAAGTCGTTTGCCATCGGCTTCTGGAGCGTCATCCCCACAACGTTCTGGGCTGGGTCACGCTGTCTCATTGTGTTGGTGCCATGGGCGATGTCGCGCGAGCGATGGAGTATTCCAGAAAGGCGCTGGAATTGGCGCCGGAACTAGCTGAAATTTTATCCAATATTGTTTTTGATTCGACCTACCTTGGGGAACTGACAGCACAGACGCTGTTTGAACTGCATCTTGAATGGGCTCAGCGATACGAGACTCCTCTGCTCGGAAAACAGTACAGTCACCAGGTCGGAACCGAGCCCGAAAAACGGCTCAGGATCGGCTATGTGTCGGGTGATTGCCGTAATCATCCAGTTGGAAGTCTCTTGCTCAGCGTGCTGCGGCAGCATGATCATCAAAAATTCGAAATTCACTGTTTCTCGACCTTTGATTTTTCAGACGACGTCACGACGATGATGCGTGCCCAGTGTGATCGCTGGCATGACGTGGAGTTGCTGTCGGTTGAAGAACTGGCGGAACTGGTCATTGCGCAGCAAATAGACATATTGCTGGATCTTTCCGGTCACTCGGCTTTCAACCGGTTGCGCTTGTTTGCACTCAAGCCGGCGCCGGTTCAAGCCACCTGGATCGGCTATTTTCACTCGACCGGTTTGTCCAGCATTGATTACTTTATTTCGGATCCCTACACAACGCCTGCAGGTTCCAGTCAATTGTTTTCCGAAATCCCGGCACGCTTGCCGCATTCGCGTTTTTGCTACACGGCACCGGAGTTTGCGCCACCGGTTGTCAAGCCAGCGTTTGAAACCTTGGGCAGCATTACTTTTGGAAGTTTCAACCGGTTGGCCAAATTGACCGACCCGGTGATTCAAGCCTGGGTGCGAATCGTGATGGGTGTCGAGGATGCCAGGCTGCTGATCAAGGCAAGAGAACTCAGTGAACCCGAAATGGCACAACGCATCAGGGATAAATTTGAGTCTTACGGGCTGCCGCCGCAACGCCTGATTCTCAGACCCGCGTCCGGACACCCGCAGATGCTGCAGGAATACGCAGAAGTGGATATTGCGCTCGACCCGTTTCCGTTCAATGGTGGCATGACCACCCTGGAATCGCTGTGGATGGGCGTTCCGGTGCTGGCGCTGGTTGGAAACTCGGTGGTGTCGCGCCAGTCGACGTCCATGCTGAGTAATATCGGGCTCGAAGAACTGCTGTTCGATGACGTTGAATCCTATGTTGCGGGCGCCCTGGCGCTGGCCCACGACCGACCTCGCATCACGGCCTTGCGCCGCGCTATCCGGCCAAAAATGCGGCGTAGCCCACTGTGTGATGCGCAACAGTTCACTCAAGACCTCGAACTCATGTACCGGCGCATGTGGCAGGCCTGGTGCCGTGGTGAAAGGCTGGGCTCTGAAATTGTGCCTAGCGCCCAGATAACCCGCAGGACTGTGCTTCACGTTGGCTGTGGTCCGGCTGATATCCGGAGTCTGCCGACATATTTCCAAAAAGGATGGCAGGAAATACGTCTTGACATCGATCCGGATGCGCATCCCGATATCCTCGGCACGGCGCTGGATATGTCGGCGGTTCCGTCAGGGTCGGTTGCTGCTGTTTATTCATCGCACATGCTTGAGCACATTTATGCGCATGAGTTGCCGATTGCCTTGGCAGAAATGAAGCGTGTGTTGAAATCCGATGGAATCCTGGTTGCAACGGTTCCTGATCTGCAAACGGTGGCTCGGTTGATTGTCGAGGATCAACTTCTGAATACAGCTTATGAGTCAGCAGCTGGCCCCATAACCCCTTTTGACATGGTTTATGGTCACCGCGGATATATGGGTGGTGGCAAGCTCTACATGGCGCACCGTGGTGGTTTTACTCTGACCACCATGATCGCTTCGCTTAAAGAGGCAGGCTTTGCGGCGGCGACCGGGAAACGGCGTGAAGCTGCGTTCGACCTCTGGGCGCTGGCTGCTCCTGAACCAATGACCGAGGATCAATTAAAACAACTTGCTGCTGAAGTTTTGCCAAACTAAATCTAGGCAACTTCGCCAAGTTCAGGCGACTTGCGCGGCACCGCAAATACAGTAGCGCCGCGGCCAAAGTTACTGGTGCGCCAGTTTGGTCATGTCCCACATCGGCATGAAGATGCCCAGCATCAGGATGCCAACCAACACGCCCATGACGGCCAGCAGGATCGGCTCCACCGAGGCGCTCAGGCGGCTGACCTCGTACTCTACTTCTTCCTGGTACATCTCGGCCACCTGCGTCAGCATGCCATCGATGTCGCCGGTTTCTTCGCCAACGGCAATCATCTGCAATTCAATCGGGGTGAAGATGCCGGACGATTGCGCCACCCGCAGCATGCTTTCGCCGCGCTCGACGCCACTGCGCATGCCGAGAATGCGTTCTTCGTAAAAGCCGTTGTTGACCACCCGCGACACCAGGGTAAACGCCTGCACCACCGGCACACCGCTCTTGCTGGCGGTGGCGAAACTGCGGCAAAAGCGCGCCAGCGTGGCCTTCTTGAGGATGCTTCCAATCAGCGGAATGCGCAGCTTGAGCTTGTCCCACTGATAGCGTCCCTCGGGCAAGCGCGTGTAGAGCCTGAAGCTGTAGACGGCGAGGCCGACGCCGGCAAGCAGCAGCCACCAGTATTCGACTGCGAAATTGGAGATGTTGATGAGAATCTGGGTCAGCAGCGGCAGATCGAGCTTCATGCTGGCGAAGACCTTGGCGAATACCGGAACCACGAACACCATCAGAATCGACATGGCGATGCCGATGGCGCCAATGACAAAGCTCGGGTAACGCATGGCCCCCTTGACCTTGCGCTGCATCTGATTGTCGAACTCAAGCTGCTCGAACAGGCGCTTGAATATCTCTTCCAACTGGCCGGTGCCTTCGCCGACCCGCACCATGCTGACGTAATAGTCGGAGAACACTTTGGGGTGTTGCGCCATGGCGCCGCTGAGGTCAAGCCCCTTGTCCAGATCGGCGCGCAAATCGCGCAGGACGCCGACCAGGGTGGGATTGGCGGTTGACTTCTGAATGCTGCTGAGCGCCTGCATCATCGGCACGCCGGCGCGTACCATGGTGCCCATCTGCCGGGTGAACAGCAGCAGTTCGGTCAGCTTGACGCTGCCGGTCTGCAGCGCGCGCAGCCAGCCGGGCTGGCTCTTCAGGTTGTCATGTTTGACCTGGATGGTGATTGGCGAAATGCCGGCCGCGATCATCCAGTTGGCGACGCCCTGCGGGTTGACCGACTCGATGCTGCCGCGCATGATTTCGCCGCGCTGGTTGCGGCCCTGGTATTCGAAGGTGTCCATAGTCTGCTGGCCTGTTGCTGGATCAGAGTTCGATCGAGGTGACCACGGTCATGGCCTCGCCGATGGTGGTTTGTCCGCCGAGCACCAGATCCACGGCGCGCTGTTCCACCGTGTTGCGGCCCAGCTGTTCGCGCGCCATGCGCTCAAACTGCCCGGGATCGCCATTGTGCAGCGCGACCGCCAGCGTTGGCGTCATCTCCAGTATCTCGAAGACGCCAATGCGGCCGATGAAGCCGACGCCATTGCAGCGCGTGCAGCCCTTGCCATGGTGGAAGTTGGCGCCGCTCATGTCGCTGCCGTGGAAGTGCTTGATCCACTCCTGCTCGCTGTCGCTGGGCTGGTAAGGCTCCGAGCAGTAGCTGCAGATAACCCGCAACAGGCGTTGCGAAACAACGCTGAGCAGCGTGGTGGCGACCATGAAGCCGGGTACGCCCATGTCAACCAGGCGTGCCGGCGCGCTGATGGCGTCGTTGGTGTGCAGCGTGGACAACACCAGGTGGCCGGTCATGGCGGCGCGGGCGGCAATTTCGGCGGTTTCGTGGTCGCGAATTTCACCCACCAGCAGGATGTCGGGGTCTTGCCGCAGGAACGAGCGCAGCACGCGGGCAAAGGTGAGATCGATCTTGTCGTTGACCTGCACCTGGTTGACGCCGGGCAGGCGGTATTCAACCGGGTCTTCGCAGGTCAGAATCTTGACGCCCGGCTGGTTGAGCTTTTGCAGGGCGCCGTACAGGGTTGTGGTTTTACCGCTGCCGGTCGGGCCGGTGACCAGCACGACGCCGTGCGGCGAACTGATGGCGCTATTGAATTTTTTCAGCACGTCGGCCGGCATGCCGGATTTTTCGAGATCGCGAACGCCCTGGGTCTGCACCAGCAGCCGCATCACCACCGATTCGCCAAACTGAGTCGGCATGGTGGACAGTCGGATGTCGATGCGGTTGCTGGAGGTGCGAACCGTGATGCGGCCGTCCTGCGGCATCCGGCGTTCGGCAATGTCGAGGCCGGCCAGCAGTTTCAGGCGCACTAGCAGGGCGGCGTGAATGCGCGGGTCGGTCTCAAGCTGCGGGTGCAGCACGCCATCGATGCGAAAGCGGATCAGCAGCTTTTTTTCCTGCGGTTCAATGTGGATGTCGGAGGCGCGTACCTTGTCGGCCTCTTCAAACACGGTTTGAATCAGCTTGATCACCGGCGCATCAATGTCGTCGATGGAGGCGTTGAGCTGGCTGAGTTCGACGACACCGCTGTCGCGTTCCAGGTCGCGTTCGACTTCCTTGGCGAACTCGCTGATCTGATCGGTCTTGCGGTAGATGCGGTCGACCGTCTGGTTGAACTGCTCGGCGGTGATGACGGCAACTTCGATCGGGCGCTTCAACTGGCCCGACAGACTGTCCTGGGCGCGCAGGTCGGTCGGGTCGGTGACGCCGACAAAATAGGTGTCACCGCGATTTTCCAGCACGATGGCGTGGAAGCGCCTGGCCTGCAGTTCGGTCAGGATACGCACCGTGTCGGGGTTGACGTCATAGCGGCGCAGGTCGACAAAGGGAACGCCATGCTGTGCCGCTATGGTGCGGGCTATCTGTTCCTCTGTGACGTAGTTGTTGTCGAGCAGCACCCGGCCCAGCAGCCGACCGGTGCGCTTTTGTTCCGCCAGCGCTTCGGCGAGTCGTTCCGGGGTGAGATGGCCTTGCTCGATGAGGGCAGTACCAAGCTGTGCGACTTTCTTTACCTCGGCCATTCGGGCACCTCTGCTGCAGTGTTTTTTCTGGTTGCTGACAGAGCAAAGTCAGCTTTGGGCCGATCTTTTTTGTCTGGCTTCAATTTACATCGAATCGACAAAAAACACCAGCGTCGGCATCAAGAGTTCCCAGAAATAGTGCCCAAATATAGCTTATCTCGCGGGAGCGCTGGCGTACTTGCCCAACTCCATTTTGGCAATGGAATTGCGGTGCACTTCGTCCGGGCCATCGGCAAAGCGCAGGGTGCGCGCGTTGGCATAGCTGTAGGCCAGCGGAAAATCGTCGCACATGCCACCGCCGCCGTGCACCTGCATTGCCCAATCAATAACCTGGCAAGCCATGTTGGGTGCCACCACCTTGATCATGGCGATCTCGTTCTTGGCAAACTTGTTGCCGGCAACGTCCATCATCCAGGCTGCTTTGAGAGTAAGCAGGCGCGCCATGTCGATCTTGCAGCGGGACTCGGCAATGCGCTCCTGGGTTACGGTTTGCGAGGCAACGGTCTTGCCAAAGGCAACCCGCACAGTAGCCCGTTTGCACATCAGCTCCAGCGCCCGTTCGGCCAGACCAATCAGGCGCATGCAGTGGTGAATGCGCCCCGGGCCAAGGCGCCCTTGCGCAATCTCAAAGCCACGACCTTCGCCCAGCAGGATGTTGCTGACCGGCACACGCACGTTTTCAAATAGCACCTCCATGTGGCCGTGCGGCGCGTCGTCGTAGCCCATCACATTGAGGTTGCGCACCACGGTAATGCCCGGTGTGCTGGCCGGCACCAAGACCATGCTTTGCTGTGAATGGCGCGGCGCATCGGGGTTGGTCTTTCCCATCACCACGTAAATCGCGCAGCGCGGGTCCCCGGCGCCGGAGGTCCACCACTTGCGGCCGTTGATGATGTAGTCATCGCCCTGGCGTTCAATGCGGGTCTGGATGTTGGTGGCATCGCTGGACGCCACTTCGGGCTCGGTCATGGCAAAGGCGGACCGGAATTTTCCTTCCAGCAGCGGCTTGAGCCAGCGTGCCTTGTTTTCTTCCGAACCATAGCGGGCGATGGTTTCCATGTTGCCAGTGTCGGGCGCCGAACAGTTGAAGACTTCGCTGGACCACATCACGTGGCCCATGATCTCGGCCAGCGGCGCGTATTCCTGGTTGGTCAGACCGGCACCGGTGTAGCCGGAGGCGGCGGCGCTGTCGACCGGTAGGAAAAGGTTCCACAAGCCAGCGGCTAGGGCCTTGGGTTTCAGGTTTTCAATGGTTTGCAGCGGCGTCCAGCGCTTGCCGGCCGCCGTATTGGCGGCAATCTCGGCATGGTAGGCGCCTTCGGCCGGGTAGATGTACTCGTTCATGAAGGCCTGCAACCTGCCTTGTAGTTCTTTTGTTTTGGGTGAGTAGTCAAAGTCCATAAGAATGTCTCCAGTTAGTTGAGGGTTTAGAGATGGGCCAGCGCCGGGCCGCCCCAAGCAGGCCCACAGCCCCCTCGGGGGGCAGTGAAGCACACACAGTGGCGAACGTGGCGGTCATGTTTGTTGCGCGAAGCGCCAAGCCATCTGCGCCAGCGGTTTGGCGCCGGCTGCCGAGCTGACGGCCTGCGCGCTGGCGGCGGTGCCAGCCTCGACGCGTTTGGCGATGCCTTGCAAAATGGCGGCAATGCGAAACAGGTTGTAGGCCATGTAGAAATTCCAGTCGGCCTTGAGCGCATCGGGAGTCGTGAGCTGGGTGCGATCACAATAGCGCCGGATATATTCTTCTTCGGTAGGAATGCCCAGGCTGGCAACATCGAGCCCGCCAATGCCGCGAAAAGAGCCCGGCGGAATGTGCCAGGCCATGCAGTGGTAGCTGAAATCGGCCAGCGGATGGCCAAGTGTTGAAAGTTCCCAATCCAGCACCGCGACAATGCGATTTTCTGTTGGGTGAAACATCAGGTTATCGAGCCGGTAGTCGCCATGCACGACGCTGACCATGTGCTCGGCGCGAGCCATGGCCGGAATGTGCTGTGGCAGCCAGGCCATTAGCTGCTCCATTTCTACAATCGGTTGCGACATGGGGCCCATCCCATCGGCGGAGGCGACGTACTGCTTGCTCCAGCGACCGATCTGGCGCTCAAAATAGTTGCCTGGTTTGCCATAGCCCGCCAGTCCCCGATCAGCAAACTTGACTGTGTGCAGCGCGGCGATGACGCGGTTCATCTCGTTGTAAATTTCGCCTCGCTCTTGCGTGCTCATGCCGGGCAGGGTTTGATCCCACAAAATGCGGCCTTGCATGAACTCCATGATGTAGAAAGCACGGCCGATGATGGTCTCGTCTTCGCACAGGCAATACATGCGAGGCACTGGCACATCCGTGCCATAGAGGCCGCGCATGACAGCAAACTCGCGCTCTACGGCGTGCGCTGAAGGCAGCAGCCTGGCCACCGGCCCGGGCTTGGCGCGCATGACATAACTTTGCGTTGGCGTGCTGAGTTTGTAGGTAGGATTGGACTGGCCGCCTTTGAAGGATTCGACCGTCACCGGGCCGCAAAAGCCAGGCAGGTTTTTTTCCAGCCAGACAGACAAGGCGGCAACGTCAAAAGCCTGCTTCTCGCTGACCGGGCGGGTGCCGGTGAAATGATCAAAATCGCTCATGGTGTGCTGCTTTTTGACGTTGTTAGTTGTCGGCTTCAATGATGCGCATCAGTGCTTCACGATTGCGAATGACCAAGCCACCCGGTTCGATGCGGATCGCTTCTTCGCGCTCCATCGACTTGAGTTCCTGATTGACGCGCTGACGCGAGGCGCCCAGCAATTGGGCCAACTCTTCCTGCGCCAGCTGCAAGCCGATACGCATTTCGTGCCCGTCGCTCAGTGACGGCACACCGTAACTGCGCACCAGATGCAGCAGTTGCTTGGCCAAGCGGGCCCGCAGCGGCAGTGTATTGAGGTCTTCCACCAGACCGTAAAGCTGGCGGATGCGCCGCGCATGCAGGCGCAGCAGCGCTTCGTAGAGTTCGGCGTGCAGCGCCAGAATTTTCTTGAAGTCGGCTTTGGCCACGCACAGAATGGTGCTCTCGCCATGCGCATAAGCGTCGTGCGTGCGACGGTCGCCGTCGAAGATGGCCACATCGCCAAACCAGATGCCTGGCTCCACATAGGTCAGCGTAATCTGCTTGCCCGAAATGGAGGTTGAGCTGACTCGTATGGCGCCACGGGCACAGGCAATCCACTCCTGCGGCTGCTCGCCGCGGGCGGTAATGAGTTCGCCGTCCTTGAAACGTTTGACGTAGGCGCATCGCAGAATGTCGTGCCGAAGTGAAGGTGAGAGGGTTGAAAACCAGCGACCGGAGTTGATCGCCTCGCGTTCTTCGATGGTAAGAATAGGGTCGTCCATGGTCTGTCTTTTGGGTGACTGAGTAAGGCCCCATTGTCGCGCCCGCGACGGACTTGCGCTCGGCACTTGTCACCTGCGTGTCTACAGGTGTCGTGCGCTCAATCTTCTTCGTGCAACAGGCTCAGACCGATGGCGCCGCGGCGGCGCAGCCAGGGACTGGGACGATAGCGCGGGTCGCCATATACCGTTTGCATGTTGAACAGAACCTCCAGCACATTGGTGGGGCCATAAAGATTGCCCATGGCCAGTGGACCCAAGGGATATCCCAGGCCCAGAGTGACCGCGGTTTCGAGGTCGGCCGGTGAGCAAACGTTTTGTTGGCACATGTCAGACGCAATGTTGACGATGTTGGCAACCACCCGTTGACTGACAAAGCCGCCACTGTCGCGAATGACGCTGACAGCCTTGCCATCACGTGCCAGCAAAGCGTGCGCGGCGCGTCGCATGTCGGCGCGGGTGGCCGGGTTGGTGGCCAACACACGCCGCTTGGTGGCGGCATCGTCGACCAGCATGTCAATGCCGACGGTGCGAGCCGGGTCGAGCCGCTCGACCACTGCCACCGTGGTGATGTCGAAACCCAGCGGTGCGACCAGGGTCAAGGCCTGCGGTGAGGGCGAGGCGCCGGTCTCGATCTTTGCGCCCAGCTTCTTGAGCAGCAAGAGCAGTTCTGAACGACGTGCCGCCCGCGGTGACACCCAGACCGGTGGCATGTCGTCCACTTGCGGCGGGAGGGGTTCCGGGCTGATCTGGGCGACGCCGCCTTCATAACGATAAAACCCTTCGCCAACTTTTTTGCCGAGCACGCCGCCTGCCAGCCGCTGGGCAGTGATGACACTTGGCCGATAACGCGGCTCCTCAAAATACTGGTGATAGATCGACTCCATCACCGGATGCGACACGTCCAGTGCGGTCAAATCCATCAATTCAAACGGGCCTAATTTGAAGCCAATCTGATCTCTCAGGATGCGGTCAACAGTGGCGAAATCGGCGATACCCTCACTGATGATGCGCAAAGCCTCGGTGCCGTAACCACGACCAGCGTGGTTGACGATAAAACCTGGAGTGTCTTGCGCCTGTACTGGCGTGTGCCCCATTTGTCGGACGTAAGCCGACAACCTGGAACACACCTCGGCGCTGGTTTTGAGTCCGGCAATCACCTCCACGACTTTCATCAAGGCAACCGGATTGAAAAAGTGAAGACCGGCAAACTGACTTGGCCGTTTGAGTTGAGCCGCAATGGCAGTCACTGAAAGCGATGAGGTATTGGTGGCCAACACAGTGTTGGAGCCGACCATGCTTTGCAGTTCGTTGAACAGACTGGTTTTGATATCGAGGCGCTCGATCACTGCTTCGACTATCAGGTCGCAACTGGCCAGCGCCGTGAGAGAGTCGGCGCCAGTCAAACGGGACTTGTACAAGGCAACGTCGGCTGGCTGCAGCCGGCCTTTCTCGCTTAACTTGTCCCACTGCGAAAAAACGGCGACCCGGGCGGCACGCGTCGCTTCGGCGTGGGTATCAAACAGCAGCACCGTGCTGCCAGCCTGAGCCGCAATTTGGGCGATGCCCCGACCCATGGCACCGGCACCAACGACTCCAACGCTAGAAAAAACTGGTTTCATGTGGCACCACCTGTTTAACGACGGACCTGCAAGGCGCCTGGATTGACGATGTTCGTCGGAGTGCCCTTGATGAAGTTGATCACGTTATCAAAAGCGGCTCCAAAGTACATTTCGTAACTGTCCTGCTCAACATAGCCAATGTGCGGCGAGCAAATGCAGTTTTCCAGCCGCAACAGCGCATGACCCTGCAAAATAGGCTCGGTTTCAAACACGTCTACCGCGGCCATACCAGGGCGGCCCCGATTGAGGGCGCCGATCAAGGCGTCGGGCTCAATCAATTCGGCACGCGAAGTGTTGACCAGCAGTGCCGTGGGTTTCATGCGAGCCAGGTCGTCCAGCTTGACGATGCCGCGGGTTTCATCGACCAGTCGCAGATGCATTGAAAGCACATCGCATTGCGCAAAAAAATCCTCACGGTTGGATGCGACGTCAAAGCCGTCCAGAATGGCCCGTTCGCGCGAAGCTGCTCGTCCCCAGACGAGCACGTTCATGCCAAACGATTTGCCGTAGCTCGCAACCAACTGCCCGATCTTTCCGTAGCCCCAGATACCCAAGGTTCGGCCCTTGAGCACAACACCCAGGCCAAAATTTGGCGGCATGGAGCCGGCCTTTAGCCCGGACTGCTGCCAGGCGCCGTGCTTGAGATTACCGATGTACTGTGGCAAACGCCGCATGGCAGTCATGATCAGTGCCCAGGTCAGTTCGGCCGGCGCCACCGGCGAGCCGGCGCCTTCCGCTACGGCGATGCCGCGCTCGGTACAGGCGGCAACGTCGATGTGCGGACCGGCGCGTCCGGTTTGCACGATCAGCTTGAGTTTGGGTAGCTTCTCGATCAGCTGGCGAGGCATGTGTGTGCGCTCACGGACAAGGACAACGACATCTGCATCCTTGAGGCGTAACGACAATTGGCCCAGCCCTTTGACTGTGTTGGTGTAAACCTTGGCCTGATAAGGCTCCAGCCTGACCGCGCAGGCGAGCTTTCGAACTGCATCCTGGTAATCATCAAGAATCACAATATTCATAGTCCTTATTGTGCCTTGGCAATTCGTCTGCCCGTGACAGACGTCTGGGGCTGCGCAGAGTCAGTGAAGCGCCGCGAGCCTGTCGAGTTCGGCGCAGACGTCGGCCATACGTCCTGAGATCACCATGCGTCCGACATGGGAAGGTACTTGACCAGCTTCCAGCACGCGCACGATCCGCAGCGGTCTGTGAGTTTGAGTTGTGTGCAGATTATTTGGCTCAGTTCGCGCGCGATGGCTGGTGATTGCCGCTGAAGGCAGGACAAAGTCGTCAGCACGTCGACCCATGCCTGGTGGCGTCTGTTGGATGTGTTTGCTGGCGGGAACAAGCCAGCGCCACAGGCTATGCAACGGAGACATAACTCCCGGAACAGCAAGTTGGGCAGTGCTCATTGAACAATACCTACATCAGCATGGTGTTGCGGATCAAGCCAACTGCCAGACCTTCAATTTCAAATGGTTCACCGGGCTCAACGATGATGGTTTGGTAGTCGGGGTTTTCTGCATGCAGCTCGATCAGGTTCTTGTTGCGTCGAAAACGTTTGACCGTCACCTCGTCGCCCAAGCGGGCCACCACTATCTGGCCGTTCTTGGCGTCTTTGGTGGATTGCACGGCCAATAGGTCACCGTCCATGATGCCGGCGTCACGCATCGACATGCCGCGTACCTTGAGCAGATAGTCGGGCTTGCGCTGAAAGAGACTGCTTTCAAGGTAATAGGTTTGGTCGATGTGCTCTTGCGCGAGTATCGGAGAGCCTGCTGCGACTCGTCCAATCAGCGGCAAAGCCAGCTGGGCCAAACTGGGCAACTGGAAAGAATATTGCTTGTTACGGGATTCATTGATGGCGCGTAATGCGTCACTTTTAAGGCGAATACCGCGTGAAGTGCCACTGACCAGTTCAATCACTCCTTTGCGCGCCAGTGCCTGCAGGTGTTCTTCGGCGGCGTTGGCTGACTTGAAACCCAATTCAGTGGCAATCTCGGCCCGCGTCGGTGGTGCACCAGTGCGTGCAATGGCGCTCTGGATAAGATCCAGAATCTGTTGCTGGCGGGCTGTCAGTTTAGGGCTTTCAAGCATGGCAACTCCTTTGAAGTACGGTTTGTCTTACTGTCGGTCTATACACACTGTCTTGATATCCAGTAACTGTATTTTTAACCAGTTTAAAAAAAATTGCAAGCGATAAAATTCGAAACCTTCACTTGACGGACATTCAGATGATTTCGTTTTCCTGCCATGCCATCCTTTGCGGAGGCGCGCCTTCAGACAGACCAGTCATCGTTCGCGGCTGGGTTCGCACCCGACGCGACTCCAAGGCGGGTTTGTCATTTGTCCATGTGTCCGATGGCTCATGCTTCCATCCGGTGCAGGTCGTCGTTCCCGCGGCACTGGCCAATTACGCCAGCGAAGTCCAAAAACTAACTGCTGGTTGTGCAGTGGAGGCCACCGGAACGATCGTAGCCTCGCCCAACGCAGGCCAGGCTTTCGAGATGCACGCAAGCGCACTCAGGGTTGTCGGCTGGGTCGACGATCCCGACACCTATCCGATCCAGCCCAAGCCGCACAGCATGGAGTTCCTGCGCGAGGTGGCGCACCTGCGCCCGCGCACCAACGTGATTGGCGCCAGCGCCCGGGTGCGACACACGCTGGCCATGGCGATCCACCGGTTCTTTAGCGAAAACGAATTTCTTTGGGTCAACACGCCGATCATCACGGCCTCCGATGCCGAAGGGGCGGGTGAACTCTTTCGCGTGTCGACACTTGATGCGTTGAATCCACCACGCACGGCAGACGGAAAAGTGGACTTTTCGCAGGACTTTTTCGGGCGCGAGGCATTCCTGACCGTATCCGGGCAACTCAACGTTGAGTCCTATTGCATGGCCTTGTCTAAGGTCTACACCTTCGGCCCTACGTTTCGCGCGGAAAACTCCAACACCAGTCGACACCTGGCCGAGTTCTGGATGGTTGAGCCCGAAATTGCTTTTGCCGACCTGTCAGCCAATGCCGACTTGGCACAGGCTCTTCTCAAGTACATCTTCAAGGCGGTGCTCGCCGAGCGTGCCGACGACATGGCTTTCTTCGAGGACCGGATCGAAAAGGGCGTGATCGCCAAGCTTCAGAGTATGGTCGAACGGGAGTTCGTGCGCATGGACTACACCGAGGCCATCAGAGTCCTGGAAAGTTCCGGGCATCAGTTCGAATATCCGGTGAAATGGGGCATTGACCTGCAAAGCGAACATGAACGCTACCTGGCCGAGAAGCACGTGGGTGGCCCCGTTGTGCTGATGAACTACCCGAAGGAGATCAAGGCGTTTTATATGCGCCTGAGTGATGACGGCAAAACGGTGGCTGCGATGGATGTGCTGGCGCCCGGAATAGGTGAAATCATTGGCGGCAGCCAGCGCGAGGAACGGCTCGACGTGCTGGACGCACGCCTGGAGGCCAGCGGCCTTGACAAGAGCGCTTATGGTTGGTACCGCGATTTGCGTCGCTACGGTACCGTTCCCCACGCCGGATTTGGACTCGGATTCGAGCGCACGGTGGCCTACGTTACCGGACTTTCCAATGTGCGCGATGTGATTCCGTTTCCACGTACGCCAGGCAGCGCCAGATACTGAGCCGCCTCTCGCTTGGCCTGGATGCGGTGGTGATCACCGAATGATCAATTGGTCAGCGCTTCAAACGCGCTGGCCGTGATTTCTTCTACGCTACCGGTGCCGCTGATGACGCGACACTTTGGTGCGTTTAGCGGGTCAGCTTTGGCCCAGCTGGCATAGTATTCCACCAGCGGTCGGGTCTGGGCGTTGTAAACGTCGAGGCGTTTTTTGACGGTTTCTTCTTTGTCATCATCGCGCTGGATCAGGGCTTCTCCGGTGATGTCGTCCACCCCCGCGACCTTCGGCGGGTTGAACTTGACGTGGTAGGTGCGACCCGATTCGGCATGTGACCGGCGCCCGCTCATGCGCTCGATGATGGCTTCAAACGGGACGTCGATTTCCAGCACAAAATCGAGCTTGACGCCCGCGACTTTCATGGCCTCTGCCTGCGGAATGGTGCGCGGAAAGCCGTCAAACAAAAAACCGGCTGCGCAATCGGGCTGAGCAATGCGTTCCTTCACCAGGTTGATGATCAAGTCGTCGCTGACCAGGCCCCCAGAACTCATTATTTTTTTGGCCTCGATGCCCAGTGCGGTGCCAGCTTTGACGGCGGCGCGCAGCATGTCGCCGGTGGAGATTTGTGGAATGCCGTATTTCTGGCAGATGAAGGTCGCTTGTGTTCCTTTGCCAGCGCCCGGTGCGCCCAATAGAATGAGTCTCATGGTTGTCCTTGCAATCGGTAAAAATCTGGCCGTATGCCCCTGCCTGCGCCAGGGTCAATTCGGCGCTTTGTTTCTGCAAGAATAGCATGCCATAGTCGCTGGCTGGCTTACGTCGCCGCTAATTCAACAGCCGAACAGCCGACGTACCCGCTCCAGGTCCTCGGGCGTATCGACTCCGGGGCCGGGTGCATCGGTGGCTATGTGAACCGCGATCCGGTGACCGTGCCACATGGCCCGCAACTGTTCCAATGCTTCCGTCACCTCCAGGGGTGCCCGAGCCAGCGTGGGGAACTTTCGCAAAAAGCTGACCCGGTAACCGTAGATGCCAATGTGCCGCAACGGTGCCGGACTGGGCAGGCGGTCGGGCTCATCGCGCCAATGCGGGATGGGTGAGCGACTGAAGTACATCGCTGTTCCCCTGGCATCCAGCACGACTTTGACGACGTTGGGATTGGTGAAATCCGTCAGCGTTTCAATGGCATGGGCCGCCGTGCTCATGCTGGCGTCGGGTTGACTGACCAGTAGCTGCGCTACCGCGCCTACCAAAGACGGATCAATCAGCGGTTCGTCGCCCTGGACATTCACCACGATCTCATCGTCACCCAGTCCAAGTAATTGGCATGCCTCGGCCAGACGATCGCTGCCTGACGGGTGGTCAGCGCGGGTCAGCACGGCTTCAATGTGGTGTGCTCGACAGGCGGCGATGATCTCCGGGCCGTCAGCAGCCACTACGACCCTGACTGTGCCGGATGGGTTCGCAAGGGGTGTGACTCTCTGCGCCACACGTACCACCATCGGCACGCCGCCAATATCTGCCAGTGGCTTGCCGGGCAGACGGGTCGAGGCCAGTCGCGCCGGAATCAGAACCGTGAAATTCAAAGCCCGAGTTCCTCGTCGGTCAGAGTTCGTGCTTCGCTCTCCAGCAGGATCGGAATACCGTCCCGCACCGGATACGCCAGACGCGCACTGCGGGACGTCAATTCCCGCTTCTCGCGGTTGTATTCCAGAGGCCCTTTGGTGACCGGGCAAACCAGCAGTTCAAGAAGTCTTGTGTCCATGGGCAGATGATAGCGTGGCGTTCAGTGGCGACGTCAGCAAACCTGACAGCAGGGTATCGAGCTTCGCCAGGAAGGCCGGATCAGGTTTGAACAGGAGCGGTACTGCCAATGCGTTGACCCGCCGTTGCCACAGTTTGACGGCATCTTTCTCAGTGCAAATGATGGTATAGCCTGCGTATTCATCACTTGACCAATCCGAAAAATCGTAGTGATCAGGTAAGGCGATAGTGCGGGTCAGTCGCAAGCCTTGAGCGCGCAACATGGCAAAAAAATCTTCCGGCTTGGCAATGGCGGCGACTGCCAGCAGCGGCTTTTCCTGCGAATGGGTCAGCTCCTTCAACGCGATCTCGCTGCCATCTGCTCGTCGCGCCAGCGTCGCCAGTGACCTTTGGGCGGTGAAGCCTGCAAACGCCGGGTTGGCGCCGGTGTGAAGCACCAGATCAACGCTGCGCGGCCAGGGTTCGCGCAACAGGCCGGCCGGCAGTAAATAGCCGTTGCCAACACCGCGATCATCAAAGACGCAAATCTCCAGGTCGCGGTGCAGTCCCAGGTGTTGCAGGCCATCGTCGCAGACAATGACCTGGGTGTCTGGGTAGCGCAGCAACAAGCGACCAGCTGCCTCAAATCTGCGGGGTGCCACGAAAACGTTGGCTGATGTTGTGCGCTGAATCAGTGCTGGTTCATCGCCCACCTCTGAAATGGCGCTGGTTGGTAGCACTTCTCGACAATCACTTGCGCGGCGACCGTAGCCGCGTGAGATAACGCCGACACGCAGACCGCGCGACTGCAGATGCCGAACCAGTGCCATCACGACCGGTGTTTTGCCCGACCCCCCGGCGACAACATTGCCCACCACAATGACTGGCACAGGCACGCGTCGAATCTTGAAAAAACCGCTCCGATACAGGTAGCGTCTGAGTTTAGCCAGGGCGCCATACAGCAGCGCTATGGGAAACAGAAACCAGGCTGGCGGACCACGATGCGACCAGATGTGTCTCAGTGCCGGCTGCAACGACAAATGCCGCGTCGCCCAGAACATCGGTCTACCGTGTTCCGGCCTGGGTTGAGGATTGCGCGGCAAACGTAATTTGTGTCAGACCTGAGCGTCGCGCCGCCTCCATCACCGTCACCACGTCCTGGTGTTTGGCATTGGCGTCCGCACTGATGATCACCACCGACTCCTTGCCTGCCTTGGCGCCGGCAAGCAGGGCCGCGGCCAGATCGTCAACGCTGCGGCTGGCTACCTGAACCTGGTTGACCGAGTAGATGCCGTCGCTGGTCACCGTGACCAGAACCTCCTTGGGGCGGTCGCGTTGGGTTTCGGCATCGGCAACAGGTAAGGTGAGCTGAAGTTCAGTAAATTTGCTGTAGGTGGTGGACAACATCAAAAAAATCAGCACGACAAGCAACACATCAATGAACGGAATCAAATTGATTTCAGGTTCTTCGCGTACCCGGTGTCGGAAATTCATGATCTATGGCTCTTCACTTGCGCAACGTAATGAGATGGTGCGACAGCCGTTCAGACGCGAGTTCCAGAGTTAGCAGGTAGTTGTCGACACGGGCTCGAAAATAGCGCCAGAAAATCAGTGAAGGGATCGCCACGATCAGACCGAAAGCGGTGTTGTACAGCGCAACAGAGATACCATGCGCCAATTGCGCCGGGTTGCCACCGGTGGCGCCACCTGCCGCACTTTGCGAACCAAATATCTCAATCATGCCCACCACGGTGCCGAACAAGCCCATCAGTGGCGCGGCTGATGCGATGGTGGCCAGCGCACTCAAGTAGCGCTCCAGCCGCTGTGCCACCGTGCGACCCGCTCCCTCCATGGAAGACCGAAGTTCATCTTCGCTGCAACGCGGGTTGTTATTGAGGGCTCGAAAGCCGCTTGCAAGCACTTCACCCAGTGCCGAGTTTCGCTCCAGTTGGGCTACTACTTCCGGCGTGGGCACCAAGCTGCGCGAGATGATGAAAACCTCTTCCAGTAATTTCGGCGGCGCAATTTTGGCGGTCTGGAGGCTGATGAAGCGCTCAATGACGAGGGCCAATGCCAGGATGGAGCAGGCTACCAGTGGCCAGATCGGCCAGCCTGCGGCTTGTATGATTGAAAACAAATGGAATCTCCGCGCAGATGAACTATCGCGCAATTATGGACTACGCGACCGGATTTAATTTTATTCCGACGGATGACAGGTTGTCGGTTCGCACACAAAATTTGTGGATAACTTTGTGAGGAAGTAGGTTGAAAAGTGTCGTCAAGCCACAGCGGGACTGTCTTGTGACAGATCGATGACAAATTAAGCAGTGAAATAAACATTGAAATCAATGACTTGCACCGTGCAATGGAGCGATTACGGGCATGCTGATTAAAAGCCCACGCAATGATTTCATTTGTGAGTAATTTGCACTTTTAAACCTGTGGAATCTTCTTTATATCTCTATGCCTGATCTGGATTCAACCCATACGACGTCACAAGTCTGGCAGGTGGGCGCCTTGTGTCGAGCGATCGCCGTGGCGCTGGAAGCCAGGTTCAATCCGGTAGTCGTGCGTGGCGAGATCTCCGGCTTTTCTCGTGTGTCCAGCGGACATTGCTATTTTTCTCTCAAAGACGAAAGTGGACAACTTCGCTGCGCCCTGTTTCGCCGAGCAGCAAATTTGCTGAACTTTACGCCGGGAGACGGTGAACTGGTGGAAGTGCGGGGTCGTTTGGGGGTGTATGAGCCGCGTGGTGATCTGCAATTGATTGCCGAAAGCATGCGCCCGCTTGGGCAGGGAGCCCTGTTTGAGCAGTTTCTCAAGCTCAAAGCCAAGCTCGATGCGGAAGGTTTGTTCAATTCTGCGGATAAGCAAGTGCTACCCATGATGCCGCGGGGCATCGGTGTCGTGACTTCCCTCGGTGCGGCCGCTTTGCACGATGTCATCGCAACTTTGCAGCGGCGGGTTCCCCACATTCCGGTACTGGTTGTGCCAGCCGCCGTGCAAGGGGCCAATGCGCCGCAGGAGTTGATCAAGGCGCTTTCAAATTTATACCTGCTTGCGCAAGCGGCCAAGGAGCAAGCGCACGATGTTGTTCAAAAAAGTAGAAAAAAATCAGACCGCAGCGGGCTCGTGATCGACGTCATTTTGCTGGTGCGGGGTGGCGGCTCGATGGAAGACTTGTGGGCGTTCAATGACGAGCAACTGGCTCGCATGATGGCGCAGAGTCCGGTACCCATTGTCAGTGGCGTGGGGCATGAGACCGACTTCACCATTGCTGATTTTGTGGCAGACCTGCGGGCGCCGACGCCGACCGCAGCGGCGGAGTTGGTGGCGCAACCGCGCGAGGTTTGGCAAAATTCAATCGACGGTCTGGAAGGTCGCCTTCAGCAAGCAGCGTTTCGGCAGACTGACCAGCAAAGTCAGAACCTCGATCGCATAAGTTCACGCTTAGGGCGACCCTCGGTGTCGGTCAATCAGGCACGTTTGGGTTTGACTTCCAGTGCGCAGAGGCTTAAGTTTTTTTCGAGCCAGACTTTGCAGCAAAAACAATACGATTTGCAACGACTACAGGTCGATTTGCAAGATGCGCTGCGACATGCTCAAAGGACCAAGGCCGATCCGTTGCAACAGGCTGGAGTGAGGCTGGGGCTGTTGGATCCCACGCTGGTGCTGCGGCGCGGCTATGCCTGGTTGACCAGTGCTGACGGTCAAACCATCAGTAGCGTTCGGCAAACCCGCGCCGGACAATCGGTGCGTGCCACCCTTGCCGATGGCGCGGTTGATTTGAACGTATCCGGCTCAAGGTAGCTAAAGTTTCTACAATCGCCGCTTAAATTCACCAAACCATCGAGGACATCATGGAACACACACTGCCCGCACTGCCATTCGCTATCGACGCCCTGGCACCGAATTATTCCCGGGAAACCCTGGAGTATCACCACGGCAAGCACCATAACGCTTATGTTGTGAATCTCAACAATCTGCAAAAAGGAACCGATTTCGAGAACATGATTCTGGAAGACATCATCAAGAAATCCAGTGGCGGCATCTATAACAACTCGGCGCAGATCTGGAATCACACTTTTTTCTGGAATTGCATGAAGCCCAATGGCGGTGGCGAACCCACTGGGGCGCTGGCCATAGCCATCAAGGCCAAGTGGGGTAGCTACGCCGGGTTCAAGGAAGCTTTCGTCAAATCCGCAGTAGGCAACTTTGGTTCCGGCTGGACCTGGCTGGTGAAGAAGGCCGATGGCTCGGCAGACATCGTCAACATGGGTGCCGCTGGCACGCCATTAACAACTGCCGACAAAGCCTTGCTGACGGTTGATGTGTGGGAGCACGCCTATTACATCGACTACCGCAATATGCGCCCCAAGTATGTCGAAACCTTCCTCGACAAGTTGGTGAATTGGAGCTTTGCTGAGGCTAACTTCGCCTGAAGTTCAGGTCAATTGCCAGGACTGGTTTCAAACGGCTTGCCGCCAAGCTTGAAGCCGGCCCGGATTCTCTTTTTGGCAAACCAGCCCTGATTCATTTCAAGTACGTAACGTACTGGCTGCGTTGAGCAGTGTTCATTCGTGGTTTGCGGTTGCATATCCGCCAGATTGACGATGGTCCCGTCATCCGCCACAAAGGCAGCGGTCAAGGGCAACAAGGTGTTTTTCATCCAGAAACATTGCTCAGCAGCCCGTTCAAATACAAATAGCATGCCTTCTGTTTGCGGCATGTCTTTGCGAAACATCAGTCCAATGGATCGTTGTTCAGGGGTAACTGCCAACTGGGTGTCGATCAAGTGCATACCAGCGGTGAGCTTGACGCGCGGCAGATCCATCTGCGGCGCACTTTGCGCATGGCCGAGGTTGCCAAATGCGACTGCCAACCCGAGAATTCCTATTGCAATGTGTTTCATGGCGCGATCTTGTTGTAAGTCTTCAAGCTGTCAAACCGATTCAGGCGAAAAAATGCCCGCCTAGGCGGGCATTTCGATCAAACCAGGAAGTATTGCTCCCTGGGTCGGTCTTACTTGGCGGCAGAAGCAGCGGCTTTCTTGGCGGGAGCCTTTTCAGCAGCAGCCTTCTTGGCAGCGGCCTTTTCAGCAGCAGCAGCCTTCTTGGCAGCAGCTTTTTCAGCGGCAGCGGCCTTCTTGGCAGCCTTGGCTTCAGCTTTCGCGTCAGTCTTGGCAGCGGGTGCAGCTTCCTTGGCGGCTGGGGCAGCAGCTTTGGCAGGTGCAGCAGCCGGAGCAGCAGCAGCCGGGGCAGCAGCAGCAGCCGGGGCAGCGGCTTTAGCGGGAGCGGCGGCGGGAGTAGCTTGAGCAAAGGCGCCAGCAGCAAAAAGACCAGCAACCAAAACGGCGAGAAGTTTGTTCATTTTCAATTTCCTTGAGATAACGTTATTTCAAAAATTTCCCTCCATACGCTGGAAGGTCTGTCCGTAACGGGGCTGGTTTCCCCAAGGTTGACAGAAAACACGAATTTTTTCGGACTAAAATGAAAAAAGTGCCTTCGAACCAGGTTGAAATCAGATTTCCGAAGGGTTCCTGCATTAAAAACCGCGCATACTGAACCATTCAACGGAGAAAATGTTACATGTACCAGCACATCAAGGTGCCCTCAGCAGGCCAAAAAATTACCGTCAACACCGATATGTCGCTGAATGTCCCGGATCAGCCGATCATTCCATTCATTGAAGGAGATGGCACCGGTTTGGATATCACACCAGTGATGATCAAAGTGGTCGATGCGGCGGTCGCCAAAGCGTATGGCGGTAAGAAAAAAATTCATTGGATGGAAGTCTACGCCGGTGAAAAGTCGACCAAGGTCTATGGCCCTGACGTCTGGCTGCCCGAAGAGACCTTGCAAGCACTTCGCGAATATGTCGTTTCTGTCAAGGGACCTTTGACGACGCCGGTGGGTGGTGGTATTCGTTCTTTGAACGTGGCCCTGCGTCAAGAACTCGATTTGTATGTATGTCTGCGCCCGATTCAATACTTTGACGGCGTGCCGAGCCCGGTGAAAGAGCCACAGAAGACCAATATGGTCATTTTCCGCGAAAACTCTGAAGATATTTATGCCGGCATTGAATTTGAAGCGGAGTCTGCGAAGGCAAAAAAGCTCATCAAATTCCTGCAGGACGAAATGGGCGTCACTAAAATCCGGTTCCCGAATACGTCGGGCATTGGCATCAAGCCGGTGTCACGCGAAGGTACCGAGCGGCTGGTCCGCAAGGCGCTCCAGTACACCATTGACAATGACAAGCCGAGTCTGACCATAGTTCATAAAGGCAACATCATGAAGTACACGGAAGGCGGTTTCCGTGACTGGGCCTATGGTTTGGCGCAAAAGGAGTTTGGCGCCGAATTGATTGACGGTGGACCCTGGTGCAAGTTCAAAAATCCGAAAACCGGCAAGGACATCATTGTCAAGGACAGCATTGCCGATGCATTTTTGCAGCAAATTCTGCTGCGTCCCGCTGAATACAGCGTAATCGCCACCCTGAACCTGAACGGCGACTATATTTCCGACGCATTGGCGGCCCAGGTCGGCGGTATCGGTATTGCCCCAGGTGCCAATTTGTCCGATTCGGTGGCCTGCTTTGAAGCCACACATGGCACGGCGCCCAAGTATGCGGGCAAAGACTATGTCAACCCGGGTTCCGAAATCCTGTCGGCCGAAATGATGCTGCGCCACATGGGTTGGACAGAGGCGGCCGACCTGATCATCAGTTCGATGAAAAAATCCATTAATAGCAAGAAAGTGACTTACGACTTTGCTCGCTTGATGGAAGGTGCTACCCAGGTTAGCTGTTCGGGCTTCGGTCAAGTGATGATCGACCACATGTGACCGCAGGCTGATTGCTGTTGGCGAGGCGCTGCTTCGCCATCCTCAAAACCGCTGAGAGCCTGCTGGCCCTGAGCGGTTTTTTCATTTGGATCGCTTGAATGTAGAAATATTGTCACCAATTCCAGTGGGTGCTGAATGACTTCAGTGTGCTCGGTAGAATCAAAGTATGGCAACCAAAACTCCGGTAATTCCTCCAGTTCTACCGACGCATCGACCGGATCGGGATGAGGGTGGCTCGGTTGTGCTTGAGCGCCGAACGCAGAAGGTAAAGCCGCCGCAGATGTATCAGGTCGTCATGCTTAACGACGACTACACGCCAATGGAGTTTGTGGTGGTGGTGATACAGGAGTTTTTTGGCAAGGATCTGGAGGCGGCGACGCAAATCATGCTCAAAATCCATCTCGATGGCAAAGGTGTTTGCGGTGTCTACTCCAAAGATGTGGCGGCGACCAAAGTGGATCAGGTTCTGGATGCGGCGGCAAAGGCGGGTCATCCACTGAAATGTGTCAGCGAGCCAGTTGAACTCTAGGCTGAGGATAGCCTCACACCGGAATCAATTTCGAAATCGGATTACAGTTAAACATCAACGGAACGCTAAAAAAGGAATTCACATGATTGCCCAAGAGCTGGAAGTCAGCCTTCATATGGCGTTTGTCGAGGCGCGTCAGCAGCGTCATGAGTTCATCACAGTAGAGCATTTGCTGCTCGCGCTGCTGGACAACCCGAGTGCGGCGGAAGTGTTGCGGGCCTGTTCTGCCAACATTGACGATTTGCGCAAGTCGCTGGCGAATTTCATCAAGGACAACACGCCCCAGGTTGCCGGTTCAGACGATGTGGACACCCAGCCAACATTAGGATTTCAGCGCGTCATCCAGCGTGCCATCATGCATGTTCAGTCGACCGGCAGCGGCAAGAAGGAAGTCACCGGCGCCAATGTGCTGGTGGCGATATTTGGCGAAAAAGACTCGCACGCCGTCTATTACCTGCATCAGCAAGGTGTGACGCGGCTCGATGTTGTGAACTTCATCGCCCACGGCATCAAGAAAAACGACCCGCCGGAGACCAACAAAGCCACTGAAAACCAGCCCGAAAGCGAAGAGTCAAGCGCTGAAAAGAACGAGAAACAGTCTCCGTTGGAGCAGTACACGCAGAATTTGAATCAGCTCGCCAAGGACGGCAAGATCGACCCGCTGATTGGGCGGGAGTACGAGGTCGAGCGCGTTATCCAGATTTTGTGTCGGCGGCGCAAAAACAACCCGCTTCTTGTTGGCGAGGCCGGCGTCGGCAAGACGGCGATTGCCGAGGGCTTGGCCTGGCGCATCACGCAGAAAGAAGTGCCTGAAATTCTGGCTGAATCGGTGGTTTATTCGCTTGATATGGGGGCCTTGTTGGCGGGCACCAAATACCGTGGTGATTTTGAACAACGACTCAAGGGTGTGTTGAAGTCTCTCAAAGACAAACCGAATGCGGTTTTGTTTATCGACGAAATCCACACGCTGATTGGCGCCGGTGCGGCGTCGGGCGGCACGCTGGATGCCTCCAATCTGCTCAAGCCGGGCCTCAGTTCTGGCGCGCTCAAATGCATCGGTGCGACAACGTTTACCGAGTACCGTGGCATCTTCGAGAAAGACGCCGCGCTGTCGCGTCGTTTTCAGAAAATTGATGTGATCGAGCCGACCGTTGAACAAACAGTCGAAATTCTGAAAGGACTTAAATCTCGTTTTGAAGAGCATCACAACGTCAAATACGCGGTGGCTGCATTGCAGGCTGCGGCTGAGTTGAGCGCCAAGTACATCAACGACCGCCATTTACCGGACAAGGCGATTGACGTCATCGACGAAGCCGGTGCAGCACAACGAATTCTGCCGCCGTCCAAACGCAAGAAGATCATCAGCAAGAGCGAAGTTGAGGAGATTGTGGCAAAGATCGCCCGCATTCCTCCGGCCAATGTGTCTAATGATGATCGCGGCAAACTCAAGACGCTGGATCGGGATCTAAAGAACGTTGTCTTCGGTCAGGACAAAGCGATTGACATGCTGGCTTCAGCCGTCAAGATGGCACGCTCCGGGCTGGGCAAGGGCGACAAGCCGATTGGCTCGTTCCTGTTCAGCGGTCCTACCGGGGTCGGCAAGACCGAGGCCGCCAAACAACTGGCCTATATCATGGGCATTGATCTCATTCGCTTTGATATGAGTGAGTACATGGAGCGACACGCCGTCAGTCGTCTGATTGGCGCGCCGCCCGGCTACGTTGGGTTTGACCAAGGCGGTTTGTTGACTGAAGCTGTCACCAAAAAGCCGCATTGTGTGCTGTTGCTGGACGAAATCGAAAAGGCGCATCCCGACATCTTTAACGTGTTGTTGCAAGTCATGGATCACGGCACGCTGACCGACAACAACGGCCGCAAGGCGGATTTCCGCAACGTCATCATCATCATGACCACCAACGCCGGTGCCGAGACCATGAACAAGGCGATCATGGGGTTCACCAATGTGCGCGAAGCAGGCGACGAGATGGCCGATATCAAGCGCCTGTTTACGCCGGAATTCCGAAACCGGCTCGATGCCGTTGTCAGCTTCAAGGCACTCGATGAGATCATTATCATGCGAGTGGTTGACAAGTTCTTGTTGCAGTTGGAAGCCCAGTTGGCCGACAAGAAGGTCGACGTCACATTCACCGACAAACTGCGTAAACACCTGGCCAAGAAGGGATTTGACCCACTGATGGGCGCGCGTCCCATGCAGCGACTGATTCAGGACACGATTCGCCGTGCGCTGGCCGATGAATTGCTCTTCGGCAGGCTCACCGATGGTGGACGGCTTACCGTCGATGTGGATGATCAGGACGAAAGCAAGACCGAAATCCTGTTGGATATTCAACCCTTGCCCAAGAAAGAGGGCAGGGCCAAACCAGAGGTCACAGAGGCGACCGCAGGTTAGCGTGAAGATTGGGCACGGATGTTTTCACCCGTGCCCGGTTGACGCCAAAGTCGCCCCGCCCCAAGCGACTGACAGAACGCACCTGAATGACTTTGTGCTGCTTGTCAGAGCAGAACCCCACTTTATCCGTGAATATTAGATTTTTTTCGCGACAGCGATTGCGAGGAAATCGTGATGTGTTGCGTCAAGCCGGTTTTAATCCTGAGGAAGATTTGAAGATTCCGCTGGCCGTGGTGGCACCCAACATCATCTCCGGGTATTTGCCCCTGCTGTTGGCGGCGCTGTTGCTTGCCGGGTGTGCACTCAGACCGGTACCAGGCAACGTGCCAGAGACACCGCCGCCGGTTCAATCGGTACCCAAAAAGCCCGTCAAGATCGGGCTGGTCCTGGGGGGTGGGGCGGCCCGGGGTTTTGCCCATATCGGAGTCATTCAGGTGCTGGAAGAAGCGGGCATTCGTCCCAGCCTGGTGGTTGGCACATCGGCGGGAAGTGTTGTTGCTGCGTTTTATGCCAGCGGCAAGAACGGGGCCCAGTTGCAGCAGGTTGCCGAAAGCATGGAAGAGGCCACTTTTACCGACTGGACTTTGCCTATTTTTAGTCGCGGCATGTTGCGTGGTGAGGCGCTGGCGCGCTACGTGAGCGCACAGGTCAATGGCCGCTTGATTGAGAGCATGCCGTTACCGTTGGGAATTGTGGCGACCGATTTGAACAGCGGTCAGGGCGTGCTGTTTCAACGCGGTGACACGGCTACTGCGGTCCGTGCCTCAAGTGCGGTTCCGGCTTTGTTTCAGCCGGTCAAAATAGCCGGTCGTGAGTATGTCGATGGCGGCCTGGTATCGCCGGTGCCGGTTCGCTACGCACGCCAGATGGGGGCGGAACTGGTGATTGCCGTAGACATTTCTAGCGCGCCGGAGAATAACCTGGCGAGCGACACGCTGCAAATTTTGTTGCAAACTTTTTCCATCATGGGCAAGAGCATCAATACTTTTGAGTTGCGCGATGCCGAGGTGGTAGTGCGCCCGTCGCTGAGCGGAGTATCCAGTTCGGACTTCGGGGCACGGCGCCGCGCCATTGAGGCCGGTCGTATCGCCATGCTGGCCTTGTTGCCTCAATTGCGTGCGGCACTACGTGCTCACGAAGTTGCGTCGAAGCCCTGACGCTGACGCGTCAGCTCACGCCAAATACTATGATGCGCCAGATTGGCCAACGTTTTTCGGGTGTGGCCAGCTGATTGAATTGATTCTCCAATGTGCACCTTCGCTCGGATGGTTGAAGTTGCCATGACCTTTCGCAAAGAAGAAACCAGCGTCATATCACCTATGAACGGGGCGGCAGCGCTGGGCAAATCACTATCCGAATTGACGTACCTCAGAGTCACCGGTTGAACGCAAGTCCTGGCCTTGATCGCACCTTCAAAGATGTTGGTGTGAAAAATGCCCAGATCGGAGCCGTCGCTACTGGTACCCTCCGGGAAGCCGATCACCGAGTAGCCTTGCCCAATCGCAGCCGTGCTGCCGTCAATCATGGCCCGGGCTGACTTGCGTGATGTTCGCTCGACAAAAATAGTATTGCATGCCTGCGCCATCGGGCCGATCAGCGGCCAGCCGCGGACTTCGGACTTTGCAACAAACACACCGGGTGCCAACGACTGGATCACAAGGATGTCAAGCCATGAAATGTGATTGGCTACTAGCAGACCGGCACCGGCATTGGGCACCCATTCATCGCAGTGGACCTCGATCTTCAAAATCAGCAAAACATTCTTGGCCCAGCGCTGAATATGCCTTAGTTTGTCGATTCTCTGTAGTTTTGGAAATAACCACCACAACACCAGGCCGGCTCGGATGAATTCGGCCAGCAAGCGTAGCAGTTTGATAATCGGCAATCGCGGTTCATCGGCGTCGATCTGGCAGGCCGGAGTTGTATGTCGCAAGGTTTGGTAAGGCATTTGATTGAGATCGTCAAATTTCAGGAAAAGGCCGAAACCGACCCGTGCTGGCCGGTTGCCAGGTTGTTCTATAAACTGTCACCATCGCGCAATATAAACTGAGAGCGGGACAGCGCCTGATTACCATGCCCATCGACAATTCAAACTCATATTCTGAAATATTGCTCCGGCTCGGCCTGGCTTTGTTGGCGGGTGTCATCCTTGGACTAAACCGCTGGATGCACCATAAATCGGCTGGCATTCGTACTCACTCACTGGTTGCAATAGGCGCAGCGCTGGTCATGCTGTTGGTGGGAAGTTTTCCCGGTTCGGATGTGCATGCCAGCAGTCGCGTCATTCAAGGACTGATCACTGGAATAGGATTCCTGGGGGCCGGCGTCATTATTCACCAGGGTCATTCTCAGACCGTCCATGGCCTTACCACGGCAGCCAGTGTGTGGGCCTGCGCGATACTCGGTGCCACTTTCGGGGCGGGCTTTTACATGCTGGGCGTATCTGCAACTTCGGCAATTCTTTTGATTTTGATATTAGGCGGTCCGATTGAGCACTTGGCCAGAACTTACCTGGGGATACGAAGAGAATCCGAAATTGCTGAGGACCCGCAAGACCCGACTGACCGTTCCGAGCCGAAACTCTGAACCGTCATGGCTGCAGGTGTCGGACTAAAAGTGAGCGCGTCTTGTTTGAAAGCGGGACCGTTGCAGGGCAAGGAATTCAAGCACGCCCCAGACCATACAGGCCGGGATGGCCATCAAACGGTAAAACGCTACTTTGTGCATCATGGTATGAAATCTTGAAAACCTGAAGCCTCCAAGATACCGGCTCTGTGTGACAGCTTTGTGTCAGTGCAGAATTACGACGGGACCACCCTCAAATATTGCACCGCTTGCCGCCGCCCATGTATGCTTGGCAATCATGCTGATCTTCCTGCAACCTCGCACTCCTGGCATCTGTGACGTTCGCTAAATTGCCAGAATTGGTGGCCCTCGAGCGAATCATCGAGTTGGGTGCAGGGCGGCTTGAGTCACGCGTTGTCTGTGAAATCAAGTTGGTCGGCGGTGCCAGCTACCCGGTTCACGTTGTTACCTTGGGCAATCCTGCCAGCGAAGTGCCGGCGGTGGGCTATTTTGGTGGCGTCCATGGTTTGGAGCGCATCGGTTCCGGGGTAGTTATTGCCTATTTGCAGAGCTTGGTGATGCGACTGCAATGGGACAGTACTTTGCACAAGCAGCTTGAATCGGTACGCATGGTTTTTATGCCGATCGTTAACCCAGGCGGCATGGCACTGGGTACCCGGGCCAACCCAAACGGCGTTGATTTGATGCGAAATGCGCCGGTCGAGGCACAGGACAGGGTGCCTTTTTTGGTCGGTGGTCAGCGTTTTAGCGCCGGTTTGCCCTGGTACCGTGGTCCTAAAAATAAACCCATGGAAATTGAAAGTCAGGCGGTCTGCGACGTAGTGAACGCCGAGCTGTTGACGCGCGACTTCAGCCTGAGCGTGGACTGCCATTCAGGTTTTGGCAGCAGCGACCGCATCTGGTTCCCTTATGCACACAAGCGGGCGCCCATCACCCACTTGGCCGAAATGCACGCACTGAACAGCATTTTTGTTCAATCAAATAGCCACCACCGCTACACCATTGAACCGCAAAGCCTGCAGTACCTGGCACATGGCGATCTGTGGGATCATTTGTACCTGCAATCCTGCGCGCAACTGCAACGCGTTTTCTTGCCCTTGACGCTGGAGATGGGTTCCTGGCTGTGGGTGAAGAAGAACCCGCGTCAACTGTTCTCGCGCCACGGCATTTTCAATCCCCTGATTGAGCATCGGCAACAGCGGGTGTTGCGTCAGCATCAACTGTTTCTGGATTTCCTGTCACGCGCTGCCTGCGGTCATTCGCTTTGGCTTCCTGGTCCCGAAACCCGCAGCCAGCAGCACGCACAAGCGCTGCAGGACTGGTACTGACCAGGCATGAGCATGAATACCTGGTTATTGTTGCGTGGTCTAACCCGCGAGGGCAGGCATTGGGGCCCATTTGCAGATCAACTTGCGCAAGCCCTGCCCGACAGCCGGCTGTTGACGCTCGATTTGCCAGGCAATGGGCAACTTAACAGCCAACCCAGCCCCATCAGTGTGCAAGGCATGGTGGTGCACTGTCGCGCCGAACTGGTACGGCTCCACATAGCGCCGCCCTACCGGGTGCTGGCTATGTCCCTGGGCGCCATGGTGGCGGTGGCTTGGGCACATGACTATCCGCAAGAAATTGCAGCCCAGGTACTGATCAATACCAGCATGCGACCTTTCAGCCCGATTCATCAGCGCCTGTTGCCGGCCAACTATGGCGCGATGCTCAAACTCATCGTGTCGGGCGCAACGCCAGAAGAATGGGAGCGCACAATTTTGCGCATCACCAGCAATCACGCGGCTGAAGATGTACTGCCAGCCTGGTTGGAGCTGCGTCGGCAATGTCCGGTGTCACGCGCCAATGCGCTGCGTCAATTGCTTGCTGCTGCACGCTTTCGTGCCTGCGTGGCGCGGCCACATACCCCCACACTGGTGCTGGCCAGCGTACTGGATCAGCTGGTCTCGGTCGAGTGTTCAAAAGCATTGGCCAGGGCCTGGCAGTGTGCACTGATTCTGCACCTCAGCGCCGGGCACGATTTGCCGCTGGATGACGCCAAGTGGGTCATTGCAAAAGTTCTTGAATGGAATAATGGTGGCGTTCATTAGTGTTCTCCAAGCGTTATGAAGTTGTGCATGGCTAGCAAGCATCTTTGCCTTCTCTTGCCGTTGCTGTGGTGCTTGCATAGTGAAGCACGTGACTTGCAGACTTGCGCCGCAACCATCAGCGAACTGAAAGAGGCACTCGGCGATGCGACGCTTCCCCTGACATGGAAGGAGACCACGATGAGCGATGGCAAGCCGCTGGTTGTGACAATTGGTGAAAAAAATGGATTTCTGTCCCTGGAATTCATCAAGACCAATGAAGGTCTTTGGGCCGAGGGTGCCGGCGTCATATGCAAAGCCGGGGCAGATCTCGAAGTCCGGTTTTCTGCCGGGCAAATGCGACTCGGGCCGGCAGCTAACTGGGCTATGCGATTCTCGCTGGGTAACGGTGGCAAATTCACACTGGCCAAACTTGGACCAGAACAATTGAAAATAGCGACCAGCGGCTGGAGCGGAATTTTTGCACCGACCAGCAAGTAATCAGCGTCAGTGTGCCGACCATTGCCTGATCGGGTTGGTCGCCGACCGCAAATTCAGCCAGTGATCAGGATCGATTGGTAGAAGGAAAGCATACGTCGGGCCTGCTTGCTGGCGGACCATTCAAGCGCATAGTCATGGCCCGCAACACCCAAAGATTTGCGCACCGCGGCATCTTGTGACATCTTGATAATTTTGTCGGCAAAGTCAGTCACATCTTCCTGTGCAATCCATACGCCCACCCCGTCCTGCAGCACATCGCGCGTTCCCAGTTCTGCAGTCGAGACGACGGGTACGCCCTGTGCCATCGCTTCGAGCAACACCAGACCTTGCGTTTCGGTTCGGGAAGAAAACACAAAGATGTCAGCGGCACGGTAGCAGTCGTTCAACTCGGTATGCCGATCAAGATAGCCAATGAAAAAGGTGTTTTCACCCAGACCAAGTTCCTGGACTTCGCGCTCCAGGCTTTCACGTGCCGGCCCTTCACCGGCGATGACCAGCAGTATGTCGCTGATTTCGCGTCTGACGCGATCAAGCACCTTGAGCAAAAAGCCAATGTTCTTTTCGTGCGCCACGCGACCTACAAACAACAACATCGGTCGCTCCTCGGCAATCTTGTAGCGCTCCCGAAATGCAACGCGGTTGCCCGCTACAAAACTGGCGGGCTCGATACCGGTAGCGATGACTTCTGCGTAAGTCACGATGCCGTAACCCTTCAAAACCTGCAGCATTGGATTGGACGGTACCACCATGCCGTCCAGGCTGTTGCCCTGGTGGCGCGAGAAGCGCTTCGCAATAAAGCGCATTATTTTTTTCGGTACCAGCGGAACGTAGTGGTAAAGATATTCCTCAAAAAAAGTGTGGTAAGTCTCGACGCAGGGTATACCAAGCAACCGCGACAGTTTTGTGCCGAGGTAATGCGCCACGAAAGGTGTCTGGATATGAATGATGTCGTAGTGCTCGCTGCGCAGTTTTTCCAGTTGCTTCATGACCCAGCGGTAACTCATCAACCTGTCTTCCGGGTCGAACGGCAATTGACGTGCCGGTACCCGCAGGATGTCGGTCTCGTCGGCACTGACGGTTGAATAATCCGGTGCGATCAGATGGACGGTGTGACCCAGGGAACGCAGGTTTCGACGAAATGTTTCGATCGAAGTGGAGACGCCGTTGACGCGTGGAAAGTAGACGTCGGAGATATACAGGATTTTCATGGTCGCCGGGATTGGATGTTGACTATTTTTCAAGCCTGTAGGAGGGGTAGACTCAGTGCAGTAAAACCAATGTCCAGACCAGCACGAGATTGAGCAGGCTGAGCAGCACGGCGGCGCTGCCAATGTCTTTGGCACGTTTGGCCAGTCGGTGGTCATCGAGGGATATGCGATCCACTGTTGCTTCGACTGCCGAGTTGAGCAGTTCCACAATCAGGAGCAACAGCACACAGGCGATCATCAAAGCCCGACCCAGCATTTCAGACTCCAGCAAAAATGCCAGTGGAACCAATACCGATGCCAGCAGCACTTCCTGCCGGAACGCATCTTCGTTGCGAAAGGCTTCTTGCAAACCGGCACACGAATAATTGAATGCATTCAATAATCGCCGGATACCTGTTTTTCCTTTGTAAGGACTTTCCATTAGTAAATTCTCATGTATTGATGGTTTGAGCAAGGTTCGAATTGGGGGTCGCATTCCATAGGATGAGCTCCATACGACCGTCCAGATGTTCAACGATAGCGGTGCAACTGTCGACCCAGTCGCCACAATTGATGTAGAAAATGCCATCAACCTGCTTGATCATGGGCCAATGAATATGGCCGCAAATGGCACCATCCACGCCTAGCTCACGAGCGTGGCGGAGAACAGAATCTTCAAAGTTGAAAATGAAATTGACGGCGGTCTTTACCTTACGCTTGGCGTACCCCGCCAACGACCAGTAGCCAGGTCGCCTCAGGGTTCTGCGCAACCAGGACAAATAAATATTGAGACTGACCAGCAGGTCGTAGAACTTGTCGCCCAAAAGGGCAATCCAGCGATGATGGCGCGTGACCTGGTCGAATTCATCGCCGTGCAGCAGCAAATACCTGCGGCCATCGGCTGCGATGTGGATGTATTCATGCTCGACCATGATGTTGCCAAACGTCGTACCCACGTACTCGCGCATCGCCTCGTCATGATTGCCGGGAATGAAAATCACCTTCTCGCCGTGACGCGCGCGCCGCAGCATCTTTTGCACGAAGGTATTTTGTGCCAGAGACCAATGAACTCCGCCCCGACTCATCGACCACAAGTCAACAATGTCACCGAGCAGGAACACGTGTTCAGAAGAATACTCTTTCAGGAACTCCAGCAGGTGATGGGCCTGGCAAGCCTTGGTTCCGAGGTGTATGTCAGACAGGAAGATCGAGCGGACCAGCAGCATGGTCAGGTTGTTGCCGACTGAACGATGACATCGAAGTTTTGCCTGAGGCAACCCGCTTGTTGGATTCTATTTTCCATGAAGGCAGCATCGCATGCATATATTTCAGTGTTATTACATTTGCAGAATTCAGACACCTGCGTTGTTGCTATTCGGTCAGGCCAACGCAGTGGCAATGTTCATAGTGACGGGCTGGCGCGGTTTGGAGGACCGATCAGGGGCACAGGGTAAACTTAAAGCCGAATCGGATTTAACCAAAACGAGCTTTGCCTATGTCCCTCGAAAAAGTGTCAGAAATGCTCAAGAAGCAAAAGCGCGTTGAAGGCATGGTTCATGGCCAAAGCATGCCACGCCAAGACATCGTCGAAACACTGGTGCAGCGACAGCATCTGGCTGAACTGAACAAGCTGATGACGCAACTGCCGGTTGGAGAAATTGGCAATATCCTTGAAGCCTTGCCGATTGACGACGCCAAGTCGCTCTGGAAACAGATTCCGCCAGGTCGGGAAAACGACGTTCTCTGGGAAGTGTCTGACGCTCGCCGAGAGCAATTGGTCGGCAGTCGGGAGCCCGCTTTTGACGAAAGCCAGATGAATGCTTTCGAGCTGATCGGGGGGCGACTCAAGCAGATTCCGATTGAAAGTCGAAAGAACCTGGAAGGTGTCAAGCCAATCTGGATTGACCTGCTGGGCGCCACCAAGGCAGAGCGAACCTATGTCGGTTTGCATTTCGGACTCACGCTCGCAGATCCGGGCGAAGTGACCGATCTTGAAGTCAGTTCGCGCTATCACATCGAAGAGAACAGTGAAATTCACCTGCACTCAAATTTTCTGCTGGATCGGGAGGGTAATTCACGCAGCGTTCCGGTGGCGTTTATCTTGCACCAGGGTATTTTGTTTTCTCTGCGAAATGAAGAACTTCCGGTGTTTCGCCTGCAGCGACGCCGGGCTCGCACACAAGTAGGCTACGTTTCTGACTGCACCGATGTGCTGCTGGACCTGTACGGCGCTGATGTCGAATACTCGGCAGATTCGCTGGAAGATATTTACACCACTCTCGGCCAGGTTGGACGACAGGTTCTGAGCGAAACCATCAGCGATGGCGAAGCAGCGGCAATCCTCGGTGACATTGCCGAAGAGGAGGATCTCAATGGTCGCATCCGGGGCAATATTCTTGATACCCAGCGTGCCATCAATTTCCTCATGCGCAGCAAGTTTTTGTCGCCAAGCCAGTTTGAAGACTCCAAGCAGATATTGCGCAACATTGAATCGTTGAACAGTCACACTTCATTTTTGTTTGACAAGATTAATTTTCTGATGGATGCCACCATTGGTTTCATCAACATCAACCAGAACCGGCGCATCAATCAGCTGACGGTCTTCGGCGTGGTCTTTATGCCCATCAATATTCTGGCCGGGATGGGTGGTATGTCGGAATTTTCAATGATGACGCAGGGCGTACCCTGGCCTTTGGCTTACGGTGTGTTCCTGTTGGGCGCCGGGCTGATGGGTGGCGCCACCTATGTCGCCTTGAAACATTTCGAGAAACGGGCAGTCAAAGTTGACAAAGGTGGATCGACCCGAGTTTCTACTCAAAAACCGGTGCGTTGATGTAGAGCCTGAGCCGAAACGCGGATTTCGGACTTCAGTTTGTAAACCAGGCGCCCAGCCATACGGCAGCAATCATCAATACGAGTCCTGGCACAATGCGCGCCGCATAACGGGTGCCGCCTGACTTGAACGCCACCACCGCTTTCATGAATGTGTTGGTGGTCAGACCCACCAGAATCGGCCCTATGGCCTGGTCGCTCGAAATCTTGTTGGCGGCCATCAGCGACGCCGCCGAAGCCGCTGTCGCATGGGCGTCCACCAGGCCGGTCAGGGCCGCAGCGAGCAGCATGCCACGCTCGCCGAACCAAATATTCAACCCGGCTGTCAGCAGTAGCACCAGACTGACCAGCGCGGCAAAGGCAGCGGCCATTCTCAGGTCGAACGCGCGACCGGCTTCCTTCTCGGGAATCTGGGCACTGGTGGTGGGCATGCCACTGACAACAAAGAGCAGGCCGTAGACGCCAGCTGCCAGTCCGCCAAATATCAGTGGCAGCGCCAGCGACTTCAACAGCGAGGTTTGCACCAGGCCAATAACAATCGTCATCTGGATGATGGTGGCAATCGAGGAGAGTGCGGCGCCAGCCACTGCGCCACCCATCAGAGTCTCCCGCTGATAGGCGCGTTCACCCATGGAATAAATGGTGGCCGTGCTTGAAACAAAGCCGGAAGCAAAGCCGGCCAGAGGCAGACCATAGCGCGGCCCAAGAGAGCGCATCGCCACATAACCAAGGGCGCTGATGGCCATCACCAGTACGATCAGGCGGGCAATAGCGCGGGGATTGAGGGCATCAAAAAGCCCCATATAGCGGTCCGGTGCCAGCGGCAACACGATCAATGCCATTGCTGAAAACAAAATAATATCGTTCAACTCTTGCTCGCTGAGTACGCTGCGGACAAAGTGATGGATTCGATCACGCGCTGCCAGCAACAGCGCCAGAACCACGCCTACGCCAGCCGCCAAGGCTGCATCGCGTATGGCCAGGCCGCCCAGCAAACAAGTCAGCAGCAGGGCAAATTCGGTCGTCATGCCGGGGTCCTGCTCGCGAGTTCGTTGATATGCGACCAATGCCCCGGCACCAACCAGCAGCGCTGCCACCGCCAGCACCATCCCGCTGCCCACCATGAAACTCACTGCACCAATCAGCGCTACGACCGCAAAAGTACGAATGCCGGCGGCGTTTCTGGCAGAACCAGTATCTTTGCGGCGCTCGCGCTCAGCGCCGACCAGGAAGCCGATACCGAGCGCTACACACAGTCCAAGCAACGAGGATTGATCTGCAAGGGTTGAAATTTTGCGTGCCTCATTTATCAGAAAAGTTGGTCTATTCTCTAAATTTTAGTTATCGGTGCAGGGACCTCAGCGGCTCCAGCATGATCCAGATCGGGTCGGTGCCACGGGTCCACATGGGTCATCAGGTTCAGTACCCGATGGTGCTTCAGCACGCGCTGTCTGGCCGCCACGGCTATGTCGTGCCCGGCCTCCACTGTTATCGTGGCATCGACCTCGATGTGTGCGTCGACCACGATCATGTCACCCATTTTTCGGGTGCGCACGTCATGCACATCACTCACGCCTGGTGTCTGTGTCAGTGTCAACCGGATGGCTTGAACTTCCTGCTCGTCGACCGCGCGGTCCATCAGATCATGCAGCGCATCCCAACTAAAGCTCCAGCCCATTTTGGTGACCATGAAGCCAACGATGAGTGCGGCGATCGGGTCAAGAATCGGATAGCCTGCCAGGTTGCCGATGATGCCGATGCCCACCACCAGAGAGGACGCCGCATCGGAGCGCGCATGCCATGCATTTGCCACCAGCATGCTTGACTTGACGCGTTTGGCAACCGACAGCATGTAGCGAAATAAAAGTTCTTTCGCGGCCAGCGCGCCACCCGCGACCCACAAGGCAATGATATGCACTGTTTGGACCGTCTCGGGAGACTCTAACTTGCGAAAGGCCGACCACAACATGCCAGCGCCCACCACCAATAACAGGGTGCCCAGTACCAGTGAGGCAGCAGTCTCGAAGCGCTGGTGACCATAGGGATGGTCCATATCAGCATCTTTCTTGCTGTGGTGACTGGCAAACAACACCACAAAATCAGCCACCAGGTCAGACAGCGAGTGAATTCCGTCAGCGATCAAGCCCTGTGATTTGGCGACGATGCCCACCGCAATCTGGGTAATCGTCAAGACCAGGTTAACACCCACGCTAACCCAGGTGCTGCGTGATGCGGCGGCGATGCGCTCGGTCGGGCTGTGCAGCGTGTCTTCAGAGTCGTCGGCAAGTTCGGTGAAATTCATGGTGCGGTGGCGGCTTCGGAAAGTTGGTGCGGATTGTGAAGTTGCGTGAGCAGTCAGACCCCGGTCGCTGCTCTTGACGCTGCTCTCTTTGCAACTCATTGGCATTGGACCTGTGCCATCTTAAGCCTTACTTAAGTTGCTGCTGCTACTTTCCGAAGGTTTGATTGCCCTTGCTCTGGGTGACTTGATTGAAGCCAAATTTGGAGCCGTATGAAATGTTCCATCTCTACGTCGCCCTACCGGCGTCATTTGAATCATTGAATTGCAGCATCACCCATGAAAACTATACGACTTGCAATAGTTGCCATCTTCATCATGGTGGTGTTCGCAGTGATCTATGGCATCTTTGCGAAGCCATAAACAACACTGCGCTCCGGGTGATGTCACGCTGTCGCGCCGCCGGGGCCGAGAAAAATGCTGGTGGCACTTGCAGGCGCAAGGTTGGCACCCGCAACAAGGAAGCGCAGGTAGCGACCATTGAGCACTGTCATCGAAATGCCATGAAGTCGCCATAAAGGCGTCATGAAAGGGCGTCACCATCCTCTGATGAAACAAATGAGGAAGTGATATGAAAGAGTTGCCGAACCCGACTTTCGCCTTGTCGCCAATGACTTTGCCCAAAGGCCTGCGTCATAGATCGCTTTCATTTTTCGGTGATCGCAAACCGAAACCGGTGGTGCCGATTGAGCGCGGCAGTCTCACAGTTTCCTGGGCCAAGCATGCTGATGAGATTCGGCAGGCGCAACGTCTGCGGTATAGCGTTTTCGCCGACGAAATGGGCGCCCGTCTAAACACAACAACCCCTGGTCTCGATGTTGATTTATTCGATAGCTACTGCGAGCATTTGTTGGTGCGCGATCAACTCACCAAGGAGGTGGTTGGCACCTACCGGCTTCTGACGCCGGCGCAAGCCCGACGCGTTGGCAGTACTTACAGCGATCTGGAATTTGACCTGACCCGTCTGCGCGGTTTGCGTGAACGCATGGTCGAGCTGGGTCGAAGCTGTGTGCACCCGGATTACCGCCACGGCGGCGTTATCATGGCCTTATGGGGCGCTTTGGCAGAGTTCATGGTGCGCAACAAGCTCGACACCATGATCGGTTGTGCCAGCATTCCCATGCTGCACAACGGAATCGTTAGTGGCGACGCGGCGGCCAGCATTTGGCACCAGCTCAAAGCAACGCATTTGGCGCCGATTGAACTTCATGTGCGACCACGTCTGCCGCTGCCGGTGGATCAGTTGGACTGTGGTCTGGCGGTAGAACCACCGGCCCTGATCAAAGGCTATCTACGCCTGGGCGCCAAGGTATTGGGCGCACCGGCCTGGGACCCGGATTTCAATACCGCCGATCTGCCGATGATGATGCGCATTGAAGATTTGCCGATGCGCTACCGCAAGCATTTCCTGGGCAGTTAAAGGGCACGGCTTTGGAGCTAAAAAGAGCGTGAATCGATACCCGGCAGCGCCGGGGAGGGTGAGCATCCGTTGCTGCACGCAGCGTGCGGGAGCAAAATGCAAGGATTGCTGACTCTAAACCGGTCAATAATCAAACGTTTATCTGCCATCAACAGTCCGACCCTGCATGTCATCTTCCCTAGTGCCGCCAACATTGATGCCGATCGCTCCGGTCGTTGAGCTTTTGGACCGTGATCACAGCATTCTTGCTTTCAACGAGCGTGTGCTGGATTGGGCCTACCGCAAAGACGTACCGTTGCTGGAGCGTCTGCGCTATCTCTGCATCGTGTCCTCCAACCTGGACGAGTTTTTCGAGGTTCGCGCCGAACCTCATCTGGCGGCCAGCCAGCGCAAGGATGAAAAAGGCGACTTCTCGGTGGAGTCGTTCGAGCGCCTGGCCGAGGTGGCGCATACCCTGGTGGCGCGCCAGTATGCACTGTACAACGATGACTTGATGCCGGCGCTCGAGTTGCAGGGCATCAAGGTTGTGTCGCACGGTGAGCGTGACGTGCTACAGCGGCGTTGGGTCAAGCAGTATTTCGAGCGTGAAGTCCAACCCTTGCTGCTTCCGGTTGGACTCGATCCGTCGCATCCGTTTCCGCAAGTTGCCAACAAGTCGCTCAACTTCATCGTGCGCCTGGGTGGGCGCGATGCGTTTGGCCGCGAAAACGAAATTGCTATTGTCAAAGTGCCGCGCGTCCTGCCGCGCATGATCCGCATGCCGGACAAGGTTTCTGGCGGCAGCAATTTCTTTGTGTCACTGTCCAGTGTGATTCGGGGACATCTGGCTGGCTTGTTTCCCGGTCGCGAAGTCGGACAGTTTTCGCAGTTTCGGCTGACCCGACACTCGGACCTGGCAGTGGATGAGGAAGACGTCAAGAATCTGCGTACCGCATTGCGCCAAGGGCTGCAGCACCGCCATTTCGGCGAGGCGGTACGGCTCGAGGTTTCCGCTGGCTGTTCAACCCACCTTTCAGATTTTTTACTCAAAGAGTTTAACTTGCCGCAGGGTGCCTTGTACCGGGTACCTGGCCCTGTCAATCTGGTTCGGCTGACGCAATTGATTGATCTGGTGCATGCGCCGAAGCTCTGTTTCCCGACCTACCGGGCCTGTTATCCGAAGCAACTGACGCCAGGCGTGTCGTTTTTCGAAAGGCTCAAACTGGGTGACGTTTTTATTCATCAGCCGTTCGAGAGTTTTGACGGTGTACTGGCATTCCTGCGCGAAGCGGTGAATGACCCGCAAGTGCTGGCGATCAAGCAAACTATCTATCGCACCGGCACCGACTCCGAACTCATGAACCTGTTGCGGGAGGCGGTGCGGCGCGGCAAGGAAGTGACGGTGGTGGTGGAGTTGAAAGCCAGGTTCGACGAAGAGGTCAACATCAACTGGGCCGAGATGCTGGATTCGATTGGCGCCCAGGTCTTGTATGGCGTGGTCGGGCTGAAGACGCACGCCAAGATGATGCTCATCACGCGCCGCGAAGGCAAACAGCTCAAGCGCTACGCCCATCTGTCTACCGGCAACTACAACCCGCGCACCGCCCGCTTGTACACCGACTGGAGCCACCTGACGGCCGACCCGGCGCTGACCACGGATGTCGAAAATGTATTTGTTCATCTGGCCAGCCACAGCCGCTTGCCCAGGTTAAACCAGGTGTTGTTGGCGCCGTTTTATTTGCATCTCAATCTGATCGAAAAAATCAATCAGGTGGCCAGTGTGGCGGCCACCGGTGGAAGCGGTCGAATTGTTGCCAAGATGAACGCCCTGACGGATGAGGCGCTGATTCACACGCTGATCCGGGCTGGCCAGATGGGCGTCAAGATTGACCTCATTGTGCGCGGTGCCTGCATGTTGCCGGCCCAGCTTGCGGGCGTCACAGACAACATCCATGTGCGTTCGGTGATTGGTCGCTTTCTGGAACACTCGCGGGTTTTTTACTTCTGCTTCGATGCCGCAGAGGAACTCTATCTGTCAAGCGCCGACTGGATGAACCGCAACATGATGCGACGGGTGGAGTTGGCCTGGCCGGTGACCGATCCAGTGCAGCGCCAGCGCATTGTCGATGAGGATTTGGTTGCCTATTTACATGACGGAGTGGATGCATGGGACTTGTTGCCGGATGGCACTTATGCCCGTGTCAGGCCGGACGGCCGTCGTGCGGCCCATGGCGCGCAAGCCGCCTTGATGACCCGTTACACAGGTCAAGACGACGCGCGGGGCGACTGATATGGATCTGGTGTTGTGGCGTCATGCCGAAGCGCAGGAATGGGTTGAAGGCTGTGATGACATGGCGCGGTCACTTACCACGCGCGGGGAAAAGCAGGCGGTGCGCATGGCAAACTGGCTGGACCGCCAGTTACCGGAAGGCACCCGCATTTTGACCAGCCCGGCACGCCGTTCCGAGCAGACGGCGTTGGCACTGGGTCGCAAATTCAAGATCAGGCCCGAACTGGCGCCCGATGGCAGCGTGGCCGGTCTGCTTGAACTGGTGCAGTGGCCCATTGCCAAAGGAACCGTGTTGGTGATCGGGCATCAGCCAACACTGGGGCAAACCATTGCGCAGCTAATCGGCTTGACCGCCACCGAGTGCTCGGTCAAGAAAGGTGCCGTCTGGTGGTTGCGCAATCGCGAGCGTGAAGCCCATTCCCAAACCGTGATTGTCACGGTGCAAACACCAGAAGCGCTCTGACTATTGCATCCTCAATACCGCTGCGGGCAGACCAGGTTTTTGTCTGCCCGCAGCGAATCATCAAGAACGCTCAAGCGTAAGTGATGGCACCAGTCGCTGCTGCGACCGTGATGGTTTTACCGACGCTGGCCGTGTAAGTGGCCGATTTGACGGTGTCCATGAATACATACTCGCCCTTGACAGCATCGGCAGTGACCGTCATGAGCAAATAGCCGCGTCGATTGGTGTCGGCGTAATTCAGATCGTCAATCAATCCCAGTCCGGCGCCAAGGGCCGCGCTACCCAGTTGTGGTACCAGCGCGCTGCCGTCCAGTGAACTGGCCAAGGCGCCCAGTCCGGCGCTTTCAAAGCCGGGTGCTGTTACCGACGCACCCGCGAACTCAACGCCGACTTTTGTGCCGTCAAGCGTAGTGAGGTTGCCAAACCAGGCGTTGTGAGAATCGCCTGACAGGGCAACCAATTTCTTGCCCAGTGCCTTGACGGTTTGCAACACAATCTCGCGATTGATGGGGTAACCGTCCCACGAATCCAGGTTGTAGGGGAGGCGCGGATTGATGGCTGGATTCAGCAACCCGGTTTGCGTTGGCGTGAGGGCTGCCGCGCCGGCTGCCGCGCGTGTCGCCTTGGCTGTCAGGTAGGCGGAAATGGCGGTACCAACGGCAGTCAGATTGGCCGGAGTTGGCGCGACGGCGGCGGCTGTTTGTGCACTCAACACGGACGCTGGAATCCACATCCGCGCCATGATGTCCTGATTGCCCAGGACTTGCCAGGTGGCTGTCGAGCTGGCCAGATTGGTGGCGAGCCAGCTTTGCTGTGTGGCACTGATTATGGTGCGCGCGGCATCCGGGTAGACACCGGTAACCGGGTCCTTGGTCAGGCCGGCACTGTAATCGGCGAAGGTATAGCCGGGGGTACTGATGGGGTCGCCGTAATTGGCGTACTGTTGCACCCGGCCTTCGATGCGGGTATCGAGCATATGAAGTGAGAGCAGGTTGCCGAAGTCAAAGCTGCGGTAAATTTTGAACAGGTTGGCCGGGTCCGGCGTGCGAATCGGCATCCACTCATGGTAGGCCTTGGCGGCGTTGTTTTTGCGGGCAATCCAGTCGCCTTGCGTTGCCGGGTCGTGATTCTGCGCACCGGTGACAAACGCGTTGTTGGCAAATTCATGGTCGTCCCAGACCGTGATCCATGGCATCTTGGCGTGCAGGGCTTGCAGCTTGAGGTCAGAGCGGTAAAGTGCGTAGCGGGTACGGTAGTCACTTAGACTGGCGATGTCATTGGCAGGACTGGTGACCCGGCCCAGCGTCACCGCGTCGGTATTGCCAAACTTCGCCGGGTCCGAGCCGTATTCATAAATATAGTCACCCAGGTGAATTGCGTATTGAGCCCCGGAACTGGCCGCCGCGTCGTAGGCATTGAAAAAGCCTTCCGAGTAAAGCGTGCAGGAAAACACCGCCAGTTTCACGGCTGTCGCGTTGGCCGCTGGCAAGGTGCGGGTGGTACCCACTGTGGACACGACCCCGGCGTCGTCGACAAAGCGGTAAAAATAGCTGGCACCGGCAGTCAATCCGGTGACGTCGACCTTGGCCGTAAAGGATGCAGCCTCAGTAGTCTGCACCCGGCCGGTTCGCACCACTGTGGCAAAAGCGTTGTCGGTGGCGACTTGCCAGGTCAGCCAAACCGCACTGGCACTGCCTGGAATCTTGGCATGGGTCCACAAAATCACGCGATCAGTCAGCGGGTCGCCGCTGGCCACACCGTATTTGAAATCCGCCTTGGGAGGCGCAACGATGAAATCTGCCTTGGGGTCACTGGACCCACCGCACGAGGCTAAGGTGCCAATCATTGCGACCGCCGCAGTTGCGGTTGCGGTTTTGAATATGAATTCGCGGCGACTGTTTCTTTCTGACATTTATGGAACTCCTGAAAAGTCCCCTATTAAATGATCGGCATATGACAGCCGTGTTAAAAAAACAGGCTAATTCATGCGAGCGATCCGATCCAGTGCCGGTGCGTTAACAATGCCTTTGACGCGGAAATAAAGCTTGGCGACCACCGAGTCAACTTCACCTGCCTGCACGTTGCTACCCTGCGTTAAAGCCGTGAAGTTGTCGCCGCCGCTGGCCATAAAATTATTGACAGTGATGCGGTAGCTCTTGTCCAACGCGATAGGCTCGCCATTGAGCGTCATCGAGCCGGGCACGATGCGCTGGCCGCTACCGGCTGGCGCACCTTCGGGCTGACTGGCATCCCAGGCGTAGCTGAACCCCTTGGATACCGACATGATGCGACCCCCGGCGGGTTGCGGGCTTTCCCATTGCTGTTCCAGCAAGCGCAACAGTTGCCGGCCAGTCAGGTCCATCGTCACCAGGTTGTTATTGAAAGGCATCACGTTGAACAACTGACCGAAAGTCACAGTCAGACTGGCGCTCAGATCGCTGCGAATCCCGCCGCGGTTGGTGAAGGCAATCTGTGCCGGCTTTTGGCCGTAGCTGGCGTCAGAAGTGCCGGCCAGAAAAGCATCCGCAATCACGGCGCCCAGCGTGCTTTCGCCGGCCGGATTTACTTTGCGATCCAGCGGCATGGAAAGTCGACCCACCACCACATCGGTGATCGACGCCGACAGGTCGCCATAGCGTCGCACCACCTGGTCGATATCCGGGTCGCGCTGCAGAGTGGTGTAAACGACTGGCAAGGGGACTGCCGCGCCGGACGCATCCTTGACACCCACATCGTTGAAGACGACCTTGTTGTTGGCGTCCTTGGCCAGCACCTTTTTGGTCGAATAGTCGATAGTGAGATCAATCTTGGTGAGCAGACGGCCATAGGAACCGGACTGCGTAATGAGTTTGCCGTCAGGCCGGAAGCAGACGTATTCCTGATGAGTGTGACCGCTGACGATGACGTCGATGGCCGGATCCATCCGGTCCGACAAACTGATGATGTCACCACTGAAACCAGGGCACGATTTGTCAAGCAGCGTCTTTGCTTTGGTTTCGCCACCCTGGTGAATCAACACCACGAAGACCGTGACTCCCTGGTTCTTGAGCACCGGAACCAGCCGGTTGATGGTTTCCACCTCATCGGCAAACTGCAAGCCGGCCACGCCAGCCGGCGTGACGACAGAGGGTGTGTCTTTTAACGTCAATCCGATGAAGCCGATCTTTACGCCCCCCAGCGAACGAATGGCGTAAGCCGGAAACAGTGTCTCGCCGGTCTTTTGGTCGACCACGTTAGCGGCCAGGTACTGAAAACTGGCGCCGTTGAACTTACCCTGATTCATGCAGGTATCAGTGCCGATGCGACCGGCCGTTCCATCATCAGATTTGGGATAACAGCCGCCTTTTTGCAGGCGCAGCAATTCGGCACGACCCTTGTCAAACTCGTGATTGCCAACGCTTGCGATGTCGAGTCCGATCTGGCTCAAAATATCAATGGTGGGCTCATCATGAAATAGACCTGAAGTCAGCTGCGACGCACCAATCATGTCGCCGGCTGCCACCACCAGCGTGTAGTTCGGGTTTTGTTGCCTCAGTTGACGCACCAGCGTCGACAGATAGGCGGCGCCGCCGGCCGACACCCGTGCCCCGGAAGCATTGGTGGGGTCGGGCACCAACACACTGCCAACTGGCGGCAGGATGTTGCCGTGAAAGTCATTCAATGCAATCAGCGAAAGTGTGATGGGTTCCCTGGCGGACGTGTCCTTGGCCAAGGCAGCATTTGAAAAACCAGCCAGTGTCGCCAAAAGGCAAGCACTGGCCGTTAGTGACTTCTTGTTTGCAAAAAACCATACACCCATATTGACCTCGATTACCTCAGGTATTCAGGTCAATACTTTACGCCTAGAAATCCGAGCGCAGGGTGACCGATACAAAGCGCGGCGAACCGACATAGTAAGAAGGTGCACTGCCGCCGGCACCCAGCGCGCGGGTCGTGAACAGGCTGCCACTGCCGGAATTGATGCGCACGTATTCCTTGTTAAAGAGATTGCTCACGTTAAGCTGGACGCTGGGCTTCTTCAGGAAGGCCGTGTCGGCAAATCGATAACCGGCCGTGGCGTTGATCAACGTGGTGGCGTCCACTGTCTCGTCATTGACCAGCGTTGAGTAATTCTTGCCGGTGAACTTGGTTTCAACATTGCCATACCAGGGCCCGCTGGCATAGTTCAAACTCAGACCGCTCAGCCATTCAGGCGTGTCTGGCATTTGTTTGCCAGTGGTAGCTTCAAAGGTCGTTGCACCGGTGCGCAAATCGCTCAGCATTTTGCTGCTGGTGTAGGACAGCGATCCATAGACAGACCAGTTGGCGCTGATTTTGTAGCCAGATTCCAACTCAAAACCCTTGGTCTTGACGTCGCCCACGTTGATGTCGATCGAGAGTCCAGCCACCGGGTCATAGGCGCGAGCCTGACGGTTCTTGAAGTCAATGTAGTACAGGGAGCCGGAGAAGGTCCAAGCATCACTGGCGTAACGATAGCCCAAGTCGAGGTTGGTGGAGGTTTCTACTTCCAGGGCCGGATTGCGAAAGGTGGCACCGGTCAGGACGCCGTTGACCATGGTTCCGCCGCTTAGCAAGCCGCCGTAAATGAAATTTCCGGGAGCTTTCATGTTGCCAGCAACGTTCAGGAACACCTGTTGCTGTGCATCCACCGCGTAGCGCGCACCCAGGCTGGGCAGCACCTTGCTGTAGGTCTTGTCGACGCTGTAGTTGGCGCCCTGGCCAAAGCCTTCATTGGCAAAGTTATTGAACTCACGCTTGATTTTGGAGTTGCGCAAACCAAGCTGCAAGTTGAGCTTGTCTTGCATCAGGCTGATGCCGTCCTGCACAAACAAGGAGGAACCGGTGCTGATCGTCAACTGGTCACGTCCTTGATAGGCGCTACCGTTTTGGCGTGTCAGGTAGAGGGCCGAGTTGTCCAGCCAACGATCGGCCGAGTTGCCGTTGCTGTCAATCATGACTGCGGGCTGGGTTTGAATGTGCCGGGCGCGCTCAAGCCAGTAGCCGGCCAGAATGTTGTGGTTGTCGATGCGGGTATTGGCTTTGAAAGTCACGCCAGGCCGGTAGGTGCGGGTGACCGAACTGCGGTAAACCAGAACCGTGTCAAGCGTGTCGCCGTCACCATTGATGTCGCGCACGCCACCACCCAAAAGCGTGCTGGCATTTCCTTCTTTCAGCGCAGCCAATTGACCGCCACCGGTGCCAAAGCCGGACCAGAAGTAGGGCTCGGCCGAGAAAGAAGTGTCTTTGCTGAGTTTGTATTCGGCCTTGCCAGTCCAGAGGTAGTTTTTGAATGGATTGATGTTGAACTCATAGTAGCCATCAGCCGGAACTACCTCTATCTGGGCCGTGCCGTTGACCGGAGTCAGATGGTTGGGTGGCGTGGCGCTGAAATCCAGCTGCCTGCCCGAGGCGGCGATTTGCGCATAGGTCAGGGTGCGAATATTGTTGTTGATTGCGTTGTTATAAAGCAGGCTGGTTGACAACGAAAAACTGTCCGTGGCCTTGAATTCGGCGCCAAAGTCAATGTGCTCTTTGTCCGCTTTGCCTGGACCCTTGAACTTGTCGGCTTTTGTTTTGGAATAAGAAATGAAAGCCTTGGCTCTGTCAGCGGCAAATTTTCCGGTGTCCAGGCGCAGAAAAGTCTTGGAAAAATTCAGCATGCCCAACGACTGCGAAAGCCTGACACCAAACTTCTCTGCCGGAGAGCAGGTCACCATGCCGACGTTGCCGCCAGACGCACCCACGTGCGGTGCTTCAGTATCGGTAGAGCCTTGGGTAACAAATATTTCGCAAAGATTTTCAGAATCACTGTATTCCTGCGGGTATACGGTGAAACTGCCGGAGTCGTTGACCGGCGCACCGTTGATGGTGAAGCCCATCTGGTCGCTGTTGGCGCCGCGAACCCGCAAGCCACCGCCGAAGAGTCCGGTGGCGTCATTGCTGAAAGTGTTCACGCCGGGCAACAATTCGATGGCCTGGTAAGGGTTGCTTGACGGGTTAAGTGTTTCCAGATGGGCACGATTGACGGAACTGCGCGCCTTCGGTGTTTCTTCCTGAACCATCAAGCCGGTAGCGGCAACGCCGGCTTGACCTTCAATGGCAATGCGGCCAACGTCTGTTGGCGTGGACTGTTGGGCCCAGAGTGACGAAGCGCTGCACAGTGCGCCGACCAGCAACGCGATTTGGGTGGGTTTGAAATTTTTCATGTGATCAGTTGGGTTAAACAGTTGTTGAAAAAGTTGAAAAAAGGAGAGAAGGAGAAAGTGAATTGGGGAATCAATTGGTCAGGAACTGGGCGGACTGAATTGCATGTCGGCGCTGAATTTGTGGGACTCTTGATCAACCCAGGTGTTGCCAGGAAAAGGCGGGTAGCTGCCGCGGCGCACGGTTGCAATAGCGGCGTCGTCGAGAAGGTTTGAATTGGACGACTCCAGAATTCCGGCCTCCAGCAAGGAACCGCTACGCGTCAGTGTGAACCAGACTTTCACTTTGCCCTGGGGTCGCTGCTGGCTGGCGGCCCGGCCGGTGGGGTAGCGCTTGGTGGAATTGAGCATGGCCCTGACCATGCTGGCATATTCACTCTCCATTGACGCCGCCTGAGCCTTCAGGTTGTCGGGTGATGGCGCTGTTGCAGCTGCTGGCGACGCGATGACTACGGCCGCCGGCCTGGGAGGCGTAGGCGCATCGTGTTGCGGTATTTCTACCGGACTGATTACCGGTGGCGCCGGCACGTCTTGTTTTATCGGCGGTGGCGCTATGTCGCTGCGCGGTGCCAATGGCTCTGGCGGCCTGATTTCTCGGGGCGGTGGCGGCGGTGGAGGTGGCAGCAGCACCTCTTGTATGACCACAGCTTCCAGTGGCTTTCTGATGAGATTGAGCCCTTTGCGGGCCATTCCTGAAAACAGGGCGTAGCCCAGCAACCCATGCAATGCAACAACGATGAGCAAGCCCTGCAGCCGGCGGGCGGGGTCGCGCGGCTCGAAGCGAAAATCCATGCTCAGCGTATTCACTGCGCGAACTGCTCCCTGGCGAGCGCCGATTCGGCAAGGTTGGTTTGCAGCATGTTCTGGTTCCTGTAGTGTGGCGTTGGTAGCATTACGTCAATCCACACTGATGCATTACTCGCCGGAGATGTTCTCGCACCGGCACCAACAAGCAGCTAATTTAATGGGAAAAAATGACAGTTTGACGACACAGCGGTGACGCGCTTGGCACCGGCTCGCGGTGACACACAGAAACCTGCGGCGCTAACTCTTTTGTCCGGCCGCGAGGCCACGCAGAAACTCCGCCAGCCCGCGATCAATTTCCAGCTCGGCAACCAGCATGGCGGCCTGCATCAGATCACGGGTGAGCCCAATGCTCGCCTGCAGGCTGCTGGCCTGGCGCTGCCAGCGTTGCGCACGCTTCTTGGGTAACTGGCTGTGCAAGGCCTCGATGCCATAGCGCATTCGCTTGGCCAGGATGCGAATACGGTGCTGCTGGTCCACACTGCAGTCTTGTGCGCTTGCCGATTCGAGCTTCTGATGCAAACGCTCGATCCGGTGCCCGACCCAACGACGAATCGACATTTTTGAATCCGGCTTGGCGCTGCCGGCGACACTCGATTCGGCCAGGCCTTCCAGCCACTGACTGGTCGCCAGCAAACCGGCACCCACCGCCGGCTCCTGCAGCGCGTAGCGAACCGTCTTGCGCTGTAGCTCGGCCGCCTGTGTCAGGCTGAGCAGCATGGCGTGCCAGGCCTGTAGCCGTCGGGGATTACCTGCGGTATAGGCGTCGGCAACAGGCGGCAGTGTCACCAGGCGGGCAACGTCGAGGTCGCGCAATTTTCCCAAACAGCTCAATAGCGGTTGCAGTGCCTGCCACTGCGGCATGGTATCGATTGCCAGAATGGGCCTGAAAAGTCGCCTGGCACTTTTAAAGCGCCGCCAGCCAACGCGGGCCTGATGCACTACTTCCGGGTCGTCCGAGTTGCGCAGTGCATTCAGGTTGGTGGTGAACTGGCCGAACATCTCGGACAGCACCCGCTGCGCTGTCAGTGTCAATGACAAATCAGACCCAAGCGGCACAGGCATGGCATGAAGTGGGGCATCCTGAATTCCTTGCGCCAGGGTGTAGCCGCGTTCAGCCTTGCTCACATTGACCGGCAACACGGCAATGGTTTGCGCGATCTCCTGGGCCAGTTCGAACAGCGCCGCTGGGCGACCCACCTTGAGTTCCAGCTCCAACTCGCAAATGGGGCAACTGCTGGTGCCGGCGACGATCTGTCCGATATCCAGTGCCACCTCGATGACGCTGGCATCGCGTCGGCGGACCAACCAGATTTTTCGCTCAAAAGTCGTCACGAAGACAGGTGCCAGTGTGGCAAACAAAGTGCCATCCGGATCAATGCCTGACCAGGGCGTGCCTTTCAGTGCTTTGCGCGACAACACGGCATCGGAAACAGGAACTTCCCATTCGCCGCGCAGGCTCAATGCCGAGTCGTTGCGACCCCCTGTTTTGAGAGTCTGCAACCAGCTGGGTGTGGCTTCGCTGCCGACACGCCGCAGACGCAAGGCGATGCGTTGTTGACGCAGCAGCTGTTCGGGTGAGTCGACGTAAATGTTGTGCAGATGCAGCTGTGTGGCCTTGCGGCGCGCCAATACGGGTAGGCGGGCCAGTCGCTTGGCCAGGCTGGCGGGATCAGAGGTTGGCAGTGCCAGTTTGAGTTCAATTTCCTGTGGCCGAGGCAATTGAGAATCTGCCTTCATGGGCTATCACCCCAGCGGATTTACGGCGGGCTCATTGCGCCGCCCGACGGGTGACCTCTATTGGAAGCACCACCTTTTATGAACTCAGGGTAGGGCGTGGACCAACGGGGGTTGTCAGTCTCCTGGACCGCCAGCAACTCGATTTCGCGTTTCAACTGCACGACCAAAGGATCATCTGCACCGTAGCGGAGTTGCAGTTTCATGCAAAGTCTTTTCATGTTGCCCAAATGTCTTGACATGTAATTTTCTCCAACGAATGTGTCAGTATCGATGCTGGATTGGTATTTGCGAGCATCAAAATATCAAACCTGTTTGATGTAGAACAAGTTAAAGGCTATTGAAATGGTCCCGATCGTGCGCCGCCGTCAGGAAGCGTAATCCAGCACCGCGAAGAAGTGGCATAGGGTACCGATGGCGACAAAACCATGCCAAATGGCATGCGCGTAACGCAGCCTGGAATCCAGTACAAAAAATATGACGCCGGTGGTATAGGCAAGGCCGCCCGCCACCAGCAACTCAATGCCGGGTAAAGGCACTTTCTGCATCAGTGGCACGGCCGCAATCAGTACCAGCCAACCCATCACCAGATACAGACCGGTGGAGAGCCAGGGATGTGACAGGCGGCCGAAGGTCTTCAGAGTGACGCCAATGGCAGCCAGCGACCACACCAGCCCGAACAAGGTCCAGCCCCAGGAACCGGCCAGCGCACCGAGTGCGAACGGTGTGTAGCTGCCGGCAATAAAAAGATAGATCGCGCCGTGGTCAAGCTTCAGAAAAATACGTTTGGCACGGCCAGCCGGCAGCGCGTGGTACAGCGTTGACGTTAGATACAACAACACCATCGTTACCGCAAACACGATGGCGCCAATCAGGCTGGCAACATTTCGCTGGCGCGCCACGCCGATCAACAGCGGCACCACCCCAATGGCGGCCAGCAACGCGACGCCATGACTCACACTGTTGGCGAGTTCTTCACCCCGGCTCTGAAGTCGTTCGGTCATGGCTTAGGAATAGGCATGTGGCAGGTAAATAGTACAACGGCGCAATCGTCACGTCTGCAAAATAACCTGAGTACAACGCAGGCTATTGCCCCAAAAGCCCTTTTTTGAGCATCGCGTCCACCGGTTTGTCGCCGACAAATATACTCAGAAGTGCAGCATAAAAGTCGGCTCCCGCGATCATCTTGCTCTGGCTGATACCGTTCACCGCCAACCGGGTACCCAAGTCCGGCAAATAGTCCAGGTTGATGACATCGCCTTTCACCGTTGAGCCAATACTTTTGATGGCGAGTTCAAGCTGCACGATCCGATCATTGAGCTTGCTCAGTTCAGCTTCGCTGGAATTTTTTCTCATACCCGATACCAGGGCGCTGTTGAAATCATCCGGACCGGCACTTCGCAGCATTCGAAGTTGCAGGCGCTTCGGTCCCGCCAGGGTCATCAGTTCCTGTGGCGTGCTAACTTTTTCACTCACGTAAATCCCGGCAACGTAAGCCTTGATGAAAAATATCTTCCGGACACCCAGCCCGTTCAGGTGCAGATTCCGATTGGCCAGCTGCACCACATCCTCAAAGATTTGACCTTCCAGCGCCGACGCGTGCGCCCTCGGTGTCGCCAAAGCGGCAAGACAAATCAGCAGAATTCCGAATTTCGCAATACTGCAAGCCGACACCTTTCTCAAGTGCTTCAAGAAGCTGTCATGGTTTTCAGGGCGGCGACCAATCGATCGAGGTCAGTCGGCTTGGTAAAAAGCGCAGCGCTGACACGTACACAGTTGCCGGCCGCCACGCCGCCACGGCGCACCGTAAAAATATTGTGCTTTTCACGCAGTTCGTTGGCGACGGCCAGGTTTTCGGCCTTAGAAACCTTGCCGGTCAGACGGAAGGATGTGATGGCCCCGTAGCTGCCGGCAACATCGGGCGTCAGTATGTCGATTCCCTTGAATGCCCTGACGCGTGAGACCCAGTAGTCACGCAGATAGCGCAAGCGGGCTTGCTTGTTGGCCGCCCCCAGGTTGGAGTGGGCAGTCAACGCCGCAGGCACCGTCATGACGTTGGCTGTATTGGTGGTGCCGGAGTGCACCCGCGAGCGGATGTCGCTGGCATCCCAGTCGCCATCGGCAAAAGCCCGGTCGATGTCCGCAAGGCGATCCTTGCGAATGTAGAGAAAACCGACACCGAGTGGCGCACCCATCCATTTGTGCAGGTTGAAGCCGGCAAAGTCGACGTTCAGGTCAGGAATATTGAAATCCATCTGGCCCCATGAATGCGCAGCATCCACGATGACGTCGATATTTTTTGCTTTGGCCATGGCCGATATTTCAGCGATGGGCATCACGAACCCGGTCCGGTGGCTGATGTGGGTCAGCAGCAGCAACTTCGTTTTTGGGTTGGCGGCAAATGCGCTGGCATACGCATCCAGCACACCCTGGCGCGTCGCCGGCTCGGGCATGTTGATGGTCACAACGTTGGCACCCCGGCGCTCCTTCAAATAGGTCATTGCGTACTGCATGCTGTCGTAGTCCAGGTCCGAGTACATGGCAACATCACCAGGCTTGAGCATCCGGTAGTTGGTGATCAGGTTTTGCAGGGCTTCCGTGGCGCCGCGTGTGATCGCAATTTCTTCCGGCAAGACGCCGGCTACCTTGGCGATTTGCGCCCGCACTGCCGCCATGCCGCTGTCGTCATAGGTGCGCCGCAGGTAATGGGAGCTGTGCAAGTTCAGCAACTCGATGTTGCGCTGGTACTCGGCTAGCACGGATTGCGTCATCATGCCGTAGTAGCCATTCTCCAGATTGGTGATGTCAGAAGCCATCTGGTACTGGTCGGCGACCTTGCCCCAAAAAGCTTCATCGGTGGGGTCAACCAGGCCGGCAACGGTGCTTGTAACTTGTGCCGTCGCGGCAGCACTGGCGCCGGCAAGCAGCACACTGGCGCTGGTGGCCAGCACCATGCTCGCCGAGCTATTGATAAAGAATCTACGGGAAATATCGGTTGTCATGGAACACGCTTTCAATTTGCTTGCAGTGTTTCAAATCAATATGTCAGGATCATGACCAACAGGTTAAAAAGACACCTAACTTCAGGTGGGTTTTTGATCGGCACCGGCTGGCTTGAGACAAAGCTTGCTCTTGAGTTCTTCTGACATCCATTTGACACATTGCCCCGTTAAGTTAGCGGCTTCGAACAGGAGTCCGCATGGTTACTGCCATCAGCGTCAATGCACTGAATAAAACGTTTCCCGGTGGCCGCAAGGCGCTGCAGGAAGTTCATCTGACTATCCAGGCTGGAGAGATGGTGGCGTTGATTGGTGCCTCTGGTTCCGGCAAGTCCACTTTGCTGCGCCACATTGCCGGTCTGATGGCAGGAGACAGTGCGCAAGGCAGCTTGGTCCAGGTTCATGGTCGGACGGTCCAGCAAAACGGCAAAATTGCTTCCGATATTCGACGCACGCGGGCCGGTGTGGGTTTTGTGTTCCAGCAGTTCAACCTGGTGGATCGACTGCCCGTCATCATCAACGTACTGGCCGGTACGCTGCACCGGGTTCCGCTCTGGCGCAGCCTGATGCGTTGGTTCACCGCTTCGGAAATTGCCGGCGGTGTCAGCGCGCTCAGGCGCGTGGGCATCGACGATTGCTGGGCGCAAAGGGCATCAACCTTGTCGGGTGGTCAGCAACAGCGTGCGGCCATCGCACGGGCGCTGGTGCAGGGCGCCAAGGTGATTCTGGCCGATGAGCCGATTGCCTCGCTGGATCCCGAGTCATCGCGCAAGGTGATGGATATTCTTGCCAGTGTCAACCAGCAAGACAAATGCACCGTGGTGGTGTCGTTGCACCAGGTCAATGTTGCCATGAAGTATTGCGCTCGAACGGTCGCTTTGCATCAAGGCCGCGTTGTCTACGACGGAGCATCGGTTGCCTTGACACCGGCTTTGCTGCGCGAACTCTACGGCGCTGAGGCCGACGAGATTTTGTCGCTTGGCGACCACATCTCCAGTTTGCAGGACCACAAGCCCGCCGTGCCTCATCTGGCGTGGTCAACGCCGCTGGCACGAGCGGCCTGAATTTAGTCTCCCGTTTCCATTTAATCTTTTTAAGGTACTCGACATGATGAAGAAACTGCTCGCTAGTGTGGTTGGCGTCACGCTTATCGCCATCAATCCGGTGGTTGCGCAGGAATTGAAGGAACTCAATTTCGGCATTATTTCGACCGAATCGTCACAAAACCTGAAGTCTGATTGGCAACCGGTGCTGGACGACATGGCCAAAAAGACCGGCATGAAGGTGAATGCTTTTTTTGCATCGGATTACGCCGGCATCATCGAAGGCATGCGCTTCAACAAGGTGCATGTCGCCTGGTTTGGCAACAAGTCGGCGATGGAAGCGGTGGATCGCGCCAGCGGTGAGGTGTTTGCCCAGATGGTCAACGCTGACGGCACGCAAGGCTACTACTCGCATTTGATCGTGCACAAAGATAGCCCCATCAAGAACCTGGATGACATGCTCAAGCAGGGCAAGAGCCTGGCCTTCGGCAATGGCGACCCCAATTCCACCTCCGGCTTTCTGGTGCCGAGCTACTACGTTTTTGCGCAAAACAAGATCGATGCCAAGACCTTCTTCAAGCTCACGCGCAGCGCGAACCATGAAGCGAACGCATTGGCAGTTGCCAACAAACAAGTCGATGTAGCGACCAACAACAGCGAGAACCTGGACAAGCTCAAGGACAGGTTGCCGGAAAAATTCAACGAGATCCGCGTCATCTGGACCTCGCCATTGATTCCCCTGGACCCGCTGGTCATTCGCAAGGATCTGCCCGAAGCCACCAAAGCCAAGGTGCGGGACTTCTTCTACAGTTATGGCCACGGCGGTCAACAGGAAAAGGACAACCTGTTCAAGTTGTCCAAGCTGTCTGGCTTCAAGGCTTCCAGCAACAGTCAGCTGACTCCGATTCGCCAGCTTGAACTGTTCAAGGTACGCAACAAATTTGAAGCGGATACCGCACTGGCTGCTGCCGAGAAGCAAGCCAAGCTGGCTGACATTGACAAGCAACTGGCGGCACTGAGCCAGACCAAGTAATGCGACGGGCATCTCGAGCTTTGCCGATTCGTATTGAGATGTCGAAGTGACCGAACCCGTTGTCGCAGCGGCCGCACCCATGACCGCTGCCTTGCCAGGCTTGCCTCGCACCAGCCTGCTCGGCTTGCTGGCATGGGGCGCATTGCTGGCTTTGCTGGCCGGTTCCTGGCAAGGCGCCGATATGCGGCCGTTCGACCTTTGGCGCGACGCCGGCAACATGGCCACCTACGCGGCTGATTTTTTTCCGCCGAAATTTCACGATTGGCGTCTGTACCTGCAAGAAATGATCGTTACCCTGCAAATTGCCCTGTGGGGGACGGCGCTGGCGGTCGTGTTTGCGGTGCCATTGGGCCTGCTGTCCTCCGCCAACATTACGCCTAAATGGGTCCATCAACCGGTTCGTCGCCTGATGGACGCGGCGCGCGCCATCAATGAGATGGTATTTGCCATGCTGTTCATTGTGGCGGTGGGGCTTGGACCGTTCGCCGGTGTGCTTGCCTTGTTTGTTCACACCACCGGTGTACTGGCAAAACTGTTTTCTGAAGCAGTCGAAGCGATTGATGCGCAACCGGTGGAAGGTATCCGCGCAACCGGCGCCAACGCATTGGAAGAAGTCGTTTTCGGCATCATTCCGCAGGTGCTGCCGTTGTGGATTTCATATTCCTTGTACCGGTTTGAATCCAACGTGCGTTCCGCCTCAGTGGTGGGTATGGTGGGCGCCGGCGGCATCGGCGTCATCCTGTGGGAAATTATTCGCAGCTTTCAATACGCCGAAACCTGCGCCGTCATGATCATCATCATCGTCACCGTCACCGGTATCGACGTGATTTCGGCGCGCATCCGCAAATCATTGATCTGAAACCTTGCGGCACAGAACCACAGCCAGCCGCACCACCGGTCGATACCGATCATGCGCGGCAAGCAGGTTTTGCTGGAGCGATTTATCAAATTTGTCCAGCTTTGTCGCTTTTACAATCACCGCAAAAGAACTTCAGTGAGCTCAGATACTTTTTGAAGCTGCCGCTGCGGCGTGGCTTGTGGTTGCCACAAACAATGCAGCTCATGGTTTCCGCCGCTGACCCCATGCCTTGAAAAGGAGAGCCGTTTTCTTTGGCCGTAAACCGCAAACCGGAAGAAGAGACGGCTGTTTGTTCAAATTTATACATGAAGACCCGGTGCTGGTTGAAAGCCATATTCTGTCGGCAGCCGGTTTCATTTTTGTGACAAACTTGTGGGCCTGTAACACAAGGTACCATTGGCCACCACCAGACAATTGCTTGCAGCAGTTGTCCATTTGATTTAGCAAAGGGGTGTTTCATTTTTTTAGAGAGATCGTCGCATGCATGCCATTAAACAAGCTCGTAAACTGATTGAGAAAAATCCAGCGGACCCGTCCGCACTAACACTGTCAAGGTTGGTTCTGGCCCTGGAATCTGAAGCAAATTTTCCGATCGCTGATATTTATCAGCTCGATTTCGAGAGTTTTGCTTTGGCCTTGAGAATTCTTGAAGAGTGGCGGCTTGATCGATACTGTTTAGGCAAAGTCCGTCTGTTCGACCTATCGATGCAAGTGGCGCAGTTGCCTCCCAGCCCCTAAAAATTTCGATCGCCGCCAGCGTCGCCGGCGAACGATCGCGTTAGTGAATCTTGCCCTTCGGTAAAGTTTTGTGGCGCGGCGAAGCTGACTGCTTCGCAGAGGTTACGGTTGGTTGGAACCTTAGCCAAAGTTTACAAACTTGCCACACGATATTCATAAACCTTGCCCACTTTCGTTCAACAATTGAAGCTGCAGGAAACCTTTTTTGGGCCGCGGCATGAAGACCCAAGTTCTTTGCCGCAAGTCGTCAGGGTCGCCATCAAACTCACAGTGAATAGAGAAGCTGCCATTCCCCGGCAGCATTGATGCGCTTTGCGGCAGGCCGTCAACGTCAGTGAGGTCAGCATGAATCCCATCGATGACGAAACAGTCAATAGCGAAAGAGTAAGTTGCAAAACTTTCTCGCCACTGGGTAAGCCGGCCTGCCATTCGGCGGAGCTACCTATTTCGCAACTGGTTGCGCAAGTCTACGAAACTGCCCCTGTAGCACTGCGTGTCAGCCTGCTGGAGCAACTTCTCAAGCCATTGGGTATTCTGTCGCTGATGGCCATCGCCAACGGCGTCTTTGCCAGGATCCGGTTCACCAGTGGCTGGCCGGACATGCACATTCGATGGGAAGATGCGCAGACGGTGCAAGCCAAAGATGTCGTCGCCCTGGTCGAACGCGTTCAGCTGGTCAGTGTCAGCTCGGTCAATGGACTGGCCAAAATGATCGCCGCTTCGCCGATGATGGCCGGTTCGGCCGCTGCGGCGCTTTTGGTCACCCTGCTGATGCAACGTGCGCGAAGTCGTCGCGCGGACGATGCTGTGGTTGGCGATTCCTTCACGCTACCCGGCTGACCGGCTCAGACACCCGCCGAGTGACTGTTCATGGTGGTATCAGAACATCGGTGATGCGCATGAACGGTTGATTTGGCGCCGCCTCGACAAACAGGCACAGCCGGTCCAGCAGCAGCGGCGCGCTCAGATTCAGCAGCGCCACCGGTGCCGACACCGCCTGCATCACGTGCTGTGCAGCAGTGACTTGCACTGGACCGGTCAGTGTGAAATGCAAGCGAAAGCGCTCCAGCACATACGGATAGCCATAAAGCTGAAGCAGTTCTTGTCCCCTTGCATCAAGCCGCTGGGTATTTCGGCGCGCCAGGTCGGCCGCGGACAATGGCGCACGCAAAGCGTCGAGGCTGGTTACGCAGGTGGCTGCCAGTGCCACCAGTTGATCCGTCGGCACTAGGGGCACCAATGCCGCAAAGTCGCCCAGCTTGACCGCTTGCAAAGGGCCTAGTGGCAGCGCCTTGAGTGTTAGCGCCAGCGCTTGCATGCGGGCTACCAAGTCATCGACGGATTGCCCTTGGCGCAAGCGAAACGGCGCTTTCAGGGTGGCATGAAATCCATACCTGCGCGGCTCTGCTGTCATGGCGTGCAACTCGGCAGCTGTCAATTGCGACGGCAGGGGCTGCACCAGCGTCATATTGTTGCACTCGTCACGACCCAGCCAGCGTGCGCCAAATTCCCACCACGGAGACGAGCGCGTCGGCGCAAAATAGATGGCATGGCGCGCCGTCATGGGGCTTCTCCCGCATTCACCTCCAGTTGCACCCGGTCACCGCAAAAAACAGTTTCACCGTACTTGACTGGCGTGCCGTCCATGTCGACGTCAACGGACTCCACACACAGCAGCGGCCGGGTCACCGGTTGCTTGAGCAGGCGGGCTTTTTCGGCGTCGGGCATCTGCGTTGTGATGCGGCTTTGCGTGCGCAGATAGTCTTGCACGCCAAAGTGTTTGAGGATGTCGGTGGTGCGGGTGCCCTCCTGCAGCATCTCCAGCAGTCCGGCAAAGCGCAGCGCCGGGTAGTAAGCGGTGGCCAGACCGATGGGTTGTCCGTTGGCTTCGTCGAGCATCTCCACCATCAATACTTTCGCAACTTTTTCCAGACCAAGTGCGCGTGCGGCACGTTCTGGCGCCGCTATCTCACGTGCTGTGAGCAACTGCTTGCTGGGCAGCAGGCCCTGGCGCATCAGGTTTTCGCTGAAGCGGGTGCGGCTTGACAGCGCATAGTTCAGCAATTCGTGCTGCACAAAGGTGCCGCGCCCGGGCTCGATACGCACCAGGCCGTCGCTTTGCAGCGCAGCCACCGCCTGTCGCAAAGTGTGTCGGTTGACGGCAAAGCGAGCCGCGAGTTCGATTTCTCCGGGCAGGCGGCCGCTATCGGCATAGGCGCGGTCGTGAATCTCGGCCGTCAGCGTATCGGCAATCTGGCGCCACACCGTAACGCCGCTGCGACGTCCGGGCGTGTTGGACAGGAGTTGCATGAATGTCATAAATCTTTCATGTTGGCGGAGTGAACTACAGGCTTCCCGCGCCATATTGCAATAGTGTGATCCGGCTGACAAATTTAGCAACTGATTTAGACATCTGTATGACAAGGAATTTTTCAACCGGCGAACAGCTGGCGCGACCGGCATGGATTGCGGTGCTGGCACGCGCAACCCTGAGTGAGCTCGAAGGCCAGCTTGGCGCCGTCGGCGAGCTGGCGACTCTGATACGGGTTCGTCCGGCAGAAATTGGCATGGTCATGCTGCGCGGACGCGTTGGCGGAACTGGCAATGCGTTCAACCTGGGCGAGGCCAGCGTGGTGCGTTGCGCGGTCCGCTTTGGGGAAGGTGCGCTGGGCGTGTCCTATCTGCTGGGTCGCGACAAGCGCCGGGCGGAACTGGCGGCCTGCCTGGATGCCATGTTGCAGGACCCGCAGCATCACGATGCGCTGCAGAAAAACTTTCTTGCACCACTGGCGCTGGCACAGGCGCAAGTGCGGCAACGCAGGCAGCGCGCTGTGGCCGATTCAAAAGTTGAATTTTTCACGCTGGTGCGAGGTGACGCATGAACGGTGCGCACACCATTGCCGCTGGTTTGTTGGACAACGTGCATGAAACACAACAGGCATTTCGCGCGCTGCTTGAGGCCTTGGCGCGCCCCGGACAAGTTCGAGTCATCGGCCCGGCCTTGCCGGGCGTGGCACTGGGCGGCGCGATGGCGCGCTTGCTGCTCAGCCTGAGCGACGACGAGACCCCGGTGTGGTGGCAGCGTGTCGATCCGGGGCTTCAGCACTGGCTGCGTTTTCACACCGGTGCCGTGATCGCTCAGGTGCCTGATACGGCCAGTTTTGCCGTCGTTACCGATGCTTGCAAAGAAGTCAGACTGGCCGATTTTGCTCGCGGAACTGCCGAATCCCCGGAGTTTTCAAGCACGCTGCTGATCGAGCTGCCCAGTCTGGACGGCGGCCCGCTGCTGGAATGGCGTGGCCCCGGCATTCAGGATGTGCGGCGCGTCGCCCTGCAAGGTTTATCTGCCGATTTCTGGTCCCAGTGGCAGGCCAATCATGCCACCTTCCCGCTGGGTGTGGACGTTGTCTTTACCTGCAATGAGCATGCTCTGGGTCTGCCACGCACGACCCGCATACGTCGACTGGAGAGGGTCTGATATGTACGTTGCTGTGAAAGGCGGCGCTGCCGCGATTGAGAGTTCGTGGCGTCTGCTGGAGGCCCAGCGACGCGGTGACACATCGGTTGCAGTCTTGTCGGTGGCGCAGATCCGTGCACAGCTTTCGCTGGCGGTAGACCGTGTCATGAGCGAAGGCTCGCTTTACGATCCCGAACTGGCGGCGCTGGCCATCAAGCAAGCCAGCGGTGACCTGATGGAGGCCATCTTCCTGTTGCGAGCCTACCGAACCACTTTGCCGCGGCTGGGCTATGCCTTGCCGCTGGACACAGCACGCATTGCACTGGTGCGGCGTATTTCAGCCGCCTTCAAGGAAGTGCCAGGCGGCCAGTTGCTGGGGCCCACTTACGATTACACCCAACGTCTGCTCGACTTTGCGCTGCTGGCCGAGGAGGGCGGCACGGGCACAGCAGCCGAACCGAAGCAGACCCGACCGCACGAAGCACCCAGCCTCGAAGCGGCAACCACGACACCGTGCGCAACGGTACCCCGCATCAACGATCTGCTGTCGCACGAAGGACTGCTGGAAACGCCACAACCCACTGCAACCAACCCGCCGGGTGACCTGACCCGCGAGCCATTGATGTTTCCGGCAAATCGTGCACTGCGTCTGCAAGCGCTGGCGCGCGGCGACGAAGGCTGGTTGATGGGCATGGGCTACTCGACCCAGCGCGGCTATGCCGGCTCGCATCCGTTTGCGGGCGAGATCCGGCGCGGTTTCGTGAGTGTGGAACTGGTACCCGACGAGCTCGGTTTTGCAATTGACATAGGTGATATTGAAGTTACCGAGTGCCAGATGATCAACCAGTTCAACGGCAGTCGCGAGTTACCGCCTCAATTCACCCAGGGCTATGGGTTGGCTTTTGGTGGTTCCGAGCGCAAGACCATGGCCATGGCGCTGGTGGACCGCGCATTGCGCGCCGACGAGCTGGGCGAGCCGCGCGTCGCGCCAGCGCAGGACGAGGAGTTTGTGCTTTCGCACGCTGACAACGTCGAGGCGTCGGGTTTTGTGCAGCACCTCAAATTGCCGCACTACGTTGATTTTCAGGCCGAGCTGGAGCTGGTGCGCAAGCTGCGTGCCAGCCACGCCCAGGCAGCACAGGAAGCTGCGTGATGGAGCAGCACTACAACTTCGCTTTTCTTGACGAGCGCACCAAGAAGCACATCCGTCGCGCCCTGCTAAAGGCGGTGGCGGTGCCAGGCTACCAGGTTCCCTTCGGCTCGCGCGAGATGCCGTTTGCCTATGGCTGGGGCACCGGCGGCGTGCAGGTCACCGCCAGCATCATCGGTTTGAGCGATGTGCTCAAGGTCATCGACCAGGGTGCCGACGACACCACCAATGCGGTCAATATCCGGCGCTTCTTCGAGCGCACCACGGGCGTGGCGACGACCGAGAAAACGGCAGCGGCGACGCTGATCCAGACGCGGCACCGAATTCCGGAAGCAGCGCTCACAGCGTCGCAAATTCTGGTCTACCAGGTGCCCATGCCGGAACCGCTGTCCAGACTGGAGCCACGTCGGCGTGAGGCCATCAAGATGCATGCACTGAGCGAATACGGTTTGATGCATGTACGTCTGTACGAAGACATCGCACAACTGGGGGCGATCTCGCGTGCCTATGACTACCCGGTGCTGGTAAACGAACGCTACCTGATGTCGCCGTCACCGATCCCCAAGTTTGACAACCCCAAGATGCACATGAACCCGGCCCTGCAACTCTTTGGTGCCGGCCGTGAAAAGCGGCTCTATGCCATCCCGCCCTTTACCCCGGTGCACAGCCTGGACTTCGAGGATCATCCATTTGAAGTGCAGCGCTGGGACCATGCTTGTGCGCTGTGCGGCTCGACCGAGAGTTACCTCGATGAAATGATCGTGGACGACGCCGGAAGTCGCCTGTTTGTGTGCTCCGACAGCGACTACTGCGAAGAGCGACGACACGCCGGGCACGTCGGCAGCCAACAGGCAGTAACTCTGCACGATGCCTTGCCTGCGCCGCTTGCCGCGGCGACGTCAATAGCGCAGGAGGCCGCATGAAGCCACCCGCTCTGATGTCGGTGCGACAGGCCGGCAAGGCCTTCGTGCAACAGGGCCAGCCAAGATGGGCTTGCCGCGCTGTGAGTTTCGATCTCTATCCGGGTGAGGTGCTGGCGGTGGTGGGTGAATCCGGCTCCGGCAAGACCACGCTGCTGCGCCTGCTGGCGGCGCGTCTGGCGTGCGACGAGGGTTCGGTGCATTACGACGTGCGCGCCGAGTCCGCCGATGAGGTCTCTGGCCTGATCGACCTGGCCATGTTGTCGGAGGCGCGCTTGCGCTGGCTGGCCCGCACCGATTGGGGCTTTGTCGAGCAGCACGCCAGAGACGGGCTGCGCATGAATGTGTCAGGTGGCGCCAATATCGGTGAACGCCGGATGGCCCTGGGCGCCCGGCACTACGGCCAATTGCGCAGCGAGGCGCTGTCATGGATGCAGCGCGTGGAACTGGACACCGGTCGCATTGACGACTTGCCCGGTACCTACTCGGGCGGTATGCAGCAGCGGCTGCAGATTGCGCGCAACCTGGTGACGCACCCGCGCCTGGTGTTTATGGACGAGCCCACTACGGGGCTCGATGTGTCGGTGCAGGCACGACTGCTGGACTTGCTGCGCGAGTTGGTGGACGAGTTGCAGTTGGCTGCCGTGGTGGTCACGCACGACCTGGCTGTGGCACGGCTGCTGGCGCAACGCATGCTGGTGATGAAGGACGGCTGCGTGGTCGAGCAGGGCTTGACCGACCGCGTGCTGGACGATCCCCAGCATCCCTATACCCAACTGCTTGTTTCTTCGGTGCTGACACCATGACTGCTCTTATTGAAACCATTTCCCTGAGCAAGACTTTTACGCTGCACGGTCGCGGTGGCTTGCAACTGCCTGTTTTTTCTGGCATCGATTTGACAGTGCGTGCCGGTGAATGCCTGGCCTTGACGGGCCACTCTGGCAGTGGCAAAAGCTCGTTGTTGCGCTGCCTGTACGGCAATTACGCTGCCACCAGTGGCGACGTGCGCATCCGTCATCAAGACGCCTGGGTCAGCCTGTCCAGTGCCGCGCCGCGCGAAGTGTTTGACGTGCGTCGCCATACGCTGGGTTATGTCTCGCAGTTTTTGCGCGTCATACCGCGCGTATCCACGCTCGACATCGTGGCTGAACCGTTGCGTCGCATTGGGGTGGCTGCCGATGAAGCGCGCGCGCGGGCAGCGTATTGGTTGCAGCGGCTCAATTTGCATGAGCGGCTGTGGCATTTGCCACCCGCCACCTTTTCTGGTGGCGAGCAGCAGCGCGTCAACATTGCGCACGGCATGATCACGGCCGCGCCGGTGCTGCTGCTGGACGAACCGACGGCGTCACTGGACGGTGACAACCGGCGAGTCGTGGTGGACTTGATTTGCGCTGCCCGCGCGCAGGGCAGTGCAATCGTCGGCATCTTTCATGACGACGAAGTGCGCGAGGCGGTGGCCAGTCGCACTCTGGATGTCCGGCAATACGGATACACCCACTAAACCCCAGGGACCCCATCCATGAAACAGCGCATCATTCGTAACGCCTGCATCGTTACGGCCAACGAAGAATTTATCGGCACGGTGGTGATCGAAGGCGGCATCCTTTACGCGGTGCAACGCAGCAACACTTCCGTTCTTGGTGCCGAGGACTGGGCCGGTGACTGGCTGCTGCCCGGCCTGGTCGAACTGCATACCGACAACCTGGAGAAGCATCTGGCGCCACGCCCCGGCGTGCTGTGGAATGCGCACTCGGCGATGATGGTGCATGACGCCCAATGCGCGGCTGCCGGCATCACCACGGTGCTTGATTCAGTTGTCATCGGTGACCTGGATCAGGGTGGCGCCCGCGCGCAAACCCAGCACACCTCGATTGCGGCCTTGCACCAGTGTCGAGAGGAAGGCCTGATGCGCATTGAGCACCTGCTGCACCTGCGCTGCGAAATCTCGGTGCCCGACATTCTGGAGGTGTTTAACCAGTACGTCGATCATCCCCTATTGAAGCTGGTCAGCGTGATGGACCACACACCAGGTCAGCGCCAATGGCGCGACCTGAAGAGCTACCGGCGCTACGCAGAGCGCAATCAGCGATTTAGCGATGACGCGTTCGACGCCATGATCGCGCAGCGCCAGGTCGACCAGCAGGCCTATGCGGTGCCGCACCGTCAGGCTATTGTCAAAGCCGCCACAGCACGGAGTTTGCCGCTGGCCAGCCACGACGACACGCTGCTCAGCGACGTGCAACTGGCGATCGAGGAGGGTGTGGGTTTATCGGAGTTTCCAACCACCTTGGCGGCGGCACAGGCGGCGCGCGATGCAGGCATGCTGATCATCATGGGTGGCCCCAATATGGTCAAGGGCTGCTCGCACTCCGGCAACGTCTCGGCTGCCGAGTTGGCGCAGTGCGATCTGCTGGACATTTTCTCATCCGACTATGTGCCGTCAAGCCTGTTGCTTGCCGCCTTTATGCTGGGCCAGTTGGAGCAGTGGACTCTGCCCAAAGCGATCTGTACGGTGACGCGCAATCCGGCACGCTCCATCAATATGCCCGACCGTGGCGAAGTGGCGGTGGGTCAGCGTGCCGACTTGCTGCGCGTGCGCATGAATCGGGCCGGCATGCCGACGGTGCTGGAGACCATCGTGGATGGTCGGCGTGCCTTTTAATGCGGCCTGATCCGCAAACGAAAATGGAATACAACCACGTTGCAGCCTTTAACCTGCCAGTTGCGGTCCATCTGGGGCTGGCCCCGACACTGGCGCCCAGCGCCAAAGTACGCGATTGCCGTTTTGGTCGATATACCCAGGTCGGTGAGCAGTCGCTCATGGGCGACTGTTTGCTGGACGACTACTCCTACCTTGGCAACTACTGCGATTTGATGTCCACTGACATCGGCAAGTTTGCCAACATTGCGTCCATGGTGCGCATCAACCCAGGTTTTCATCCGATGGAATGGCCAACGCTGCACCACTTTACCTACCGGCGCGCGATGTACGGGATGGCGGAGCAGGACGATGCAGATTTCTTTGCCTGGCGCCGCCGTCAACGGGTGGTCATCGGCCACGACACGTGGATCGGCCACGGTGCGGTGATCATGCCGGGTGTTCGCATCGGTAATGGCGCGGTAGTGGGCAGTAATTCGGTGGTGACGAAAGACGTGCCGCCCTACGCTATCGTCGGCGGCGTCGCGGCAAAGTTGCTTCGGCAACGCTTTCCGCGAGCGATTGCCGAGGCTATTGAAGCTACAGCCTGGTGGGATTGGGATCACGAAACGCTGACCGAGAGGATGGCCGATTTCAAGGATCTGCGTGGCTTCCTCGCCAAATACGCACCCTGATGCGGCAACTGAATTGTCACAAAAAGTTCACATATTCCACTTAGACTTTGTCCCTTGCATCACTAACGGATCACCGCCATGCGTTTCAAGAGTTCCTTTCTAACCCTGGCCTTGTGTGCCTTAGCGTTTTCAACGGCTTGTGAAGCACAGGTCATTTTTCCGGTGACGCGTGCCGATATTCTGGCTGGTTCGCATTTCGACTTTAAAGTTGAGTTTGCTGGCGTGGTGGATTCAGCTCAGGCCAAAGTCACCATCAACGGGCAAGACTACGCCAAAATTCTAGGTAAATCAGCAGAGCTGGTTGCCAGGGAAGACGGTAAGGAAGTTTCCAGTTTGCTGTTGCGCGATGCAACTATTAGTAAGCCTGGCAACTACACGGTAACGGCCAGCGACGGCAAGACCAGTTCATCAGTCAGCTGGAGTGTTTATGCGACGCCAGCCAGGCGCGCTGCAAAGAACGTGATCCTCTTTGTCGGGGATGGTTTTTCCGTCGGCCACCGCACTGCTGCCCGCATCCTGTCCAAAGGCATTGAGGGCGGCAAGTACACGCAGAAGCTGGCCATGGATGACATGCCTTACATGGCACTTCTGTCCACCCAGGGCACTGATTCCATCATCACCGACTCAGCCAACGCCGCCCATGCCTACACCACCGGGCACAAATCCTGCGTCAACGCGTTAGGCGTCTATTGCTCACGCGCGGTGAGCACGCTGGATCACCCCAAAGTTGAAACCATCACTTCGATTGCCAAGCGCCGTGGCATGGCCGTGGGCACCGTTACCAATTCCGAGATCGAGGACGCAACCCCAGCCGCCATGGTGGCTCACACGCGGCGCCGTTCTGATTACAACGACATCGTGAAGATGTTTTACGACAGCAAAATTGACGTGATGATGGGTGGCGGCTCACCCAACTTTCTACCCAAGTCGACGCCGGGTTCCAAGCGCGGCGACGACGTTGACTACATCGAGCGCTTCAAGCAGGCTGACTACAAAATCGCCATCACCAAGTCTGAGATGATGGCCGCCGCCGACGACAACAAGACCACCAAGCTGCTGGGTCTTTACAACACCGGCAATATCGATGGCGCACTGGATTTGAAGTTTCTAAAAAAGGGCTCGGTCGCCAAATTCCCGGACCAACCGGATGTGCCTGAAGAAATGAAAGCTGCGTTGAAAGTTTTGTCGCGCAACAAGAATGGCTTCGTGCTGATGGTGGAGAGCGCCCGCATCGACAAATACTCTCATTCGCTGGACCCCGAACGTGCCATCTATGACGCCATCATGCTGGATGAAGCCGTCAAGCAGGCCAAGGACTGGGCCAAGGCCAACGGCAACAACACATTGATTCTCGTCACTGCCGACCACTCGCACGCCGTCAGCGTCATTGGCACGGTGAACGATGACGAGCCCGGCACCGAGATGCGTGACAAAGTCGGCACCTACGCTGAAGCCGGCTTTCCCAACTATCCCACACCCGATGCCCAGGGCTATCCCAACAAAGTCGATGTGTCGCGCCGCTTGCGGCTGGTGTTTGGTGCTTACCCGGATCACTATGACACCTTCCGGCCTTTCATGGAGGGCGAATTTGTACCCGCCCTTCGCAATGCAGACGGCCTCATGGTGGCCAATGAAAAATACAAGGACATGGCGGGCGCTGTATTGCGGCCCGGCAATCTGCCCAACAAGGGTGGTCGCGGCGCCAACAGCGGTGTCCATTCAGGTGACGACGTGGTGCTGACGGCGATGGGGCCGGGCGCCGACAAGGTACATGGGCAAATGGAAAACACCGATCTCTTTAGAATCATGGCCGAAGCATTGGCGCTGGCACCGCAGGTCAAAACAGTGCCTGCCAAAACCAAGACAAAGTGATATCTCAAACCGATTCGCAGACCGACGCCTGGCCGCGCCGGTCTTTTTTACTTTTGCCGCTGCTCGGCTGGGTGGCGCCGGTGCTGGCTGCTGACAACATCAGTCTGGACAGCCGCCTGACTTTTGAATCACTTTATAAATCGGTCGGGGTGCTGGGTATCCAGTACTCGGATCAAGCCAAAGCACTGAAGGGCAAGGAAGTACGGATGCGTGGTTATATGGCACCCCCGCTTAAACCCGAGAGCACGTTTTTCGTGCTGACGCGTGAGCCGGTGTCGGTCTGCCCTTTTTGTGCGTCGGATGCGCAGTGGCCGGTGGACATCGTCGTCATTTATCTCAAAGGCACACTTGCACCGGTCAACTTCTCGCAGCGCATCGAAGTCAGAGGCACGCTGGAGATGGGTTCCTGGACCGATCCGCACACCGGCTTCGTGAGCCAGGTGCGCATCGTCGATGCCGAGGTCCACAAGCCGTGAACACTGCGGGAGCGCTGGACTTGCGTGATCTGATGTTGCGCTTTGCCGGGCAACAGCAGGCGTTGCTGACAATACCTTCGTTGCAGATCGCGCCAGGCAACAGTCTGGGGGTGCGCGGTGTGTCGGGCGCCGGCAAGACAACGCTGCTTCACTGTCTGGCTGGCATCGCAAAACCGACCGGTGGCCATATCTTCTGGGGTGAAACCGATATTTGTGCCCTGCAACCGGACGCACTGGACCGTTGGCGTCACCAGCATCTGGGTTTGATATTCCAGGACTTTCATTTGATTGACGGCCTCTCGGTGCTGGACAACGTTTTGCTTCCAGCCTACTTTGATCGCTGGCAGCCTGCTGCCGCACTAGTTGAACGGGCGCGCGATTTGCTGGCCGCAGTGGGGATGCAGACTTTTGATCGATCGGCCTCGGTCTTGTCGCGTGGCGAGCGGCAACGGGTTGCCTTCGCCAGAGCGTTGTTGTTGTGCCCCGCTATCCTGATGGCCGACGAACCCACCGCCAGCCTCGATCCGGAGCACCGCAGCCAGTTAGGCGAGTTGCTGGTCGCTATGGCGCGCTCCCAGGGAGCCACCCTGATTGTCATTTCGCACGAAGCAGAACTATTGACGCGGCTGGATCGTTGTGTGACCTTGCAACGGGGACGCTTAAGCGAGGATGGGTTGCCGCACCCGATCAGCGACGCAGGCGTGGCGTTCACGCCATAGCACCGGAGCAAGCTTGATGCTGCCCTTCAATCCCTTTCCGATGGTTCGCGCCGACCTGCGACGCAACCGCCTGCTGGTGTGGGTGACGATGCTGCTGGTCGCCATTTCAGTCGCCACCGGTATCGCTGTAATTTCGCAGGAACGGGCGCTGCGCCAGGGTAGCGCGCTGGCGGCTGATGATTTTGATCTGCTGGTTGGTGCTCCCGGCAGCACGACGCAGTTGGTGTTGACTTCGGTCTACCTGCGGGCACAAGCCATCCCCTTGCTGGACGGCGACATTCTGGCCCAGGCCAGCGTGGCCGCAGGCGTGAAATATGCGGCGCCGATTGCCTTTGGGGACAACTGGCAGGGTCATTCGATCATCGGAACGATCGCTGATTTTGCCACTCGGGGCGGCAATTTCGTGCCGACGCAGGGGCGTGTTTTCCAGCGACGTGGTGAAGCCGTGGTTGGTGCGGCTGTCCCGCTTGCCATCGGCGCCACGTTAAGTCCATCACATGGTCTGCATCATGCCGACGAACCAGACGATGAAGGCAAGCAGCCAGACAGCGCCCACATGGCGGTTCACTACACCGTTGTCGGGCGCTTGTCCGCACGTCACAACATCTGGGATTCCGCAATTCTGGTCCCGGTGGAAGATGTCTGGCGTGTTCACGGTCTGGCGTCTGGGCACGCTGACACGGATGGCGAGCACATTGGCCCCCCCTGGAACTCAAAACAACTGCCGGGTGTGCCGGCCATCGCCATCAAACCCGATTCCATTTCTGCCGCCTACGGTCTGCGAGGCCAGTTTCGCACGCCGCGCAGCGTTGCGGTGTTTCCGGCGGAAGTCCTGAATGATTTGTATCTGACACTGGGCAATGTGCGCGACCTGATGTCACTGCTTGCCATCATGACCCAGGTGCTGGTGGTGGCCGCTGTACTGATGGCGTTGCTGGTCGGCTTTCTGGCGCGTCGACGGCAGTTTGCGGTATTGCGCGCCATGGGGGCCAGTCGCTACTACGTGTTTTGCGTGGTCTGGATGGAGGTCGTGGTGCTGATACTGGGTGGCGCGGCACTGGGCGCGCTGTTAGGCTGGGGTGCATCAACCGCCCTGTCGTACTGGATGCAGTCGCAAATCGGCTTTGCGGTTCCGGTTCGACCAGGGGCTGCCGAAGGCCTCCTGGTCGGTGGGCTGGTTGCGGCTGGCGCCATCATCGGCATTCTGCCGGCCTGGCTGGCCTTCAGACGACCGGTCGCCGAAGGACTGATGTCTGGCTAACCGGGGAACACCACCAGCGACACTGGTTAGAGCAGGCTGGGACGCCCGGTCTTGATGGTGGGCACGGCCTTCAATGCGGCCAGAAATGCAGCGTCTGACATCGCTGCCAGGGCCTTCACGCCAGCACGAATCAACTCGCTTTTTTTGGCCGCATTACCCAGTTTGCCGACGCGCAGTTTGAGTTCGTCGAGCACCATGTATTCAGCCTTGGGTATGGTGAAACTGTCGCGCACCAATTTTGGCTTCTTTACCTTGACTGCCTTCGGTGCTTTTGGGTGGATGGCGGCTTTGGCCACCGGCTTGATCGCGCTCTTGACGGCTGCCTTGACAACTTTTGTGGCAGGCGCCTTGGCGGCAGCCACGGACTTCTTGGCAACCGGTTTGGCTTTTGCCCTGGACGCTGTTTTTGCCATGGTCGCAGGCACCGCGGCGGCGGTTGCGGCCTTGGCAGGAGCGGCAGTTGCAGCGGTGTGCTTCACGGAACCGGCGTTTGCGATTTTTGTTTCAGTCGCGGTCATGGTAAGTTCTCCAGGAGAATTAATGAGGCATACAGTTTATACCGTTTATCCGAAATCAACTAATGGAATCAGATTGTCGATACTCGACGCCCGCGATTTCAACAGCCGTTAAGGTTCAGAGTCCACGGTGTTTTCTGCCATGCCAGCACTTCTTCCCGCAGCAGGTGGGCTGATTGCGGAAAGGCCTGCGCCCAGCCGGGACGGCAACTGACGGCAAAGCTGTAGCTGTGGTCCGCTTTGCGTGTCACGCTAACGCCATTCAGATCCGGGTCGCGCCGGGCGTGGCACAAAATGACTGCCAGGCGCAGGGAAAGCAACTGATGCACGAATTTTTCGTCCTCAAAGTCGGCCTCCAGTTTGCGCAGCTTGCCCCGGTGTCCCAGCACCAGTTGGCTGAGCTTGTGCAGTTCAGACAGAGCAAAGCCCATCGCATCAGAATTGTCCAGAATGTAGGCGCCGTGCTTATGGTAGTCACTGTGCGAGATCTGGCTGCCAATTTCATGCAGCAGGGCAGCCCAGTTGAGCTTTCGGCTGAGCCGCTCATCACCTGGATTGGGCGCCGACTTTCGATTGCCTGAGGAGAAGGCTTGCAGTTGCGCAAACAAATGCAGAGCAACCTTCCCGACACGCTGACCATGAACCAGGTCGGTTCCGAATTTCGCTGCCAGTCGATGCACAGACTTGGAGCGCACATCTGTGTCTTCCGATGTGTGGCCGATTTGGTCGAACAGCAGACCGTGGCGCAAGCCGCCGCTTGCAAGTTGCATTTGCTCGATTTGCAAAAGGTCAAAGACCGCCCGCAAGATACTCAAGCCGCCGCCAATGATGGTGCGGCGGTCCTCTTTCAAACCTGGCAGACGGATTCGATCGGCGCTCTGCGCGCTGATCAGCTTGTCTTGCAACCAGTCCAGGCCATCGCGCGTGACCGTGTCAGCGGACCAGCCGGCGGCCACCAGCACGTCGCCCACAGCACCCACTGTTCCAGCCGAGCCATACGCCACGTCCCAGTCGGTGCGTCGGTAAGCGTTGAGGGTTTCGTCCAACAATGCTTTGGCAGCGATTTCGGCCATCTGAAAGGCATGCGGTGAGAACTGATGGTCCGGGAAATAGCGGGTTGACCATGCGATGCTGCCGACGCGGTAGGACTCCATCAGCTTGGGCTTCAATCCCTGCCCCAAAATGAGCTCGGTAGAGCGTCCGCCAATATCGACCACTAGGCGGCGTTCGTTGCTATGCGGCAGCCCATGAGCGACACCCAGGTAGATCAGGCGCGCTTCTTCCCGGCCCGAGATCACGTCGATCGGGAACCCCAGCACGGCATTTGCCTGCAGCAGAAATTCGTCGCGGTTGCGCGCTTCGCGCAAGGTCTGGGTGGCCACGGCGCGCACATTGGCCCGGTTGAAACCGGCCAGACGTTCGCCAAATCGTGCCAGGCAATCCCAACCAAGCTGCATCGCCTGCGCCGTCAAATTGCGCTCAACATCGAGCCCGTTACCTTGTCGAACGGTTTCCTTTAAATATTCGGTGCGGTAAAACTGACCGTGTTCTATATGTCCGATTTCAAGGCGAAAGCTGTTCGACCCCAAATCTACAGCCGCCAGTAGTGTTCCATCTTGCATCAGCGATTATTCCTGTTTCTCGGCACCCAGCATAGCATCCGGGCGCCGCCGCCATGGCAACCTTGCTGGGCCAACCGATCAGGCAGCCGCCCCCCCGTTGCATCATGGTTTGCAGCTTGACTTCGGCCATGGCGATGCCATGCTGCTGATTATTTTTTGTGCGGCGGAATCAGTACGCTGTCGATGATGTGAACGACGCCGTTGTTCGCCTGAATATCGGCACTCAGCACCACCGCGTCTTCAACGGTGACAAATTCACCGGCCTTGGAGAGCGCCACATTTGCGCCATTCAAAGTTTTCATCGAGCTGTTCTTGACGCTGGCCGCCGTCAGTTTCTCTGCAATAACGTGAAAAGTCAGAACATCCTTGAGCTTCTCGGGGTGCTTCGCCAGGTCATCCATGGTCTTGGCCGGCACCATTTTAAAGGCCTCGTTGCTCGGGGCAAAGACCGTGAAGGGGCCGCCAGCTTGCAATGATGAAGACAGGCCAGCCTGGACCAGCAAACCGTTCAGCGTGCTCAGCGACGGGTTTTTGGCGATCGTGTCAGCGACTGACACCGGGGCGGGAATGGAGGCGCAGCCAGCCAGGGCAAGGGCAACAAAGGCAACGCTTAATACTCGGCGAGTGAACATGGAAAGTACTCCTGATTGGTGAAACGCCTAGCGTACTGTGGTGATGTGACATCTTTGTGACGGTTCGATGACTTTGGGCTCGCTGTGCTGGGTGCAGCGCCGTTAAGCGACGGCCGGGGTCAGTCGTTTTCAGAAAACGTCTGGCACCAGAATTTCCTGCGGGACCGGTTGGCGGACATAGTCGGGGTGATGCTCACGCGGCGGCAAGACAACCGGCTGATGTTCAATTTCCCCGTACGGAATCTGACTCAGCAAGTGATGGATGCAGTTAAGCCTGGCTTTTTTCTTGTCCACGGCCTGCACCACCCACCAGGGAGCTTCTGTGATGTGCGTGCGCTCCAGCATGATTTCCTTTGCCTTGGTGTATTCTTCCCAGCGGCGCCGCGACTCCATGTCCATCGGGCTCAGTTTCCATTGTTTCAGCGGGTCATGAATGCGACCCATAAAACGCAGGTGCTGCTCCTCGTCGGAGATCGAGAACCAGTATTTGATGAGTTGAATGCCCGAGCGCACCAGCATTTTTTCAAAATCGGGGACCGACCTGAAAAATTCCTCGTACTGTTCGTCCGAGCAAAATCCCATCACTCTTTCGACGCCGGCACGGTTGTACCAACTGCGGTCAAAAAGGACAATTTCCCCGGCGCCCGGCAAGTGCGCCACATAGCGCTGGAAATACCACTGGGTTTGTTCCCGCACGTTGGGGGCCGGCAGTGCCGCCACCCTGCAGACGCGCGGATTGAGGCGCTGCGTGATACGTTTGATGACGCCGCCTTTGCCAGCCGCGTCGCGGCCTTCAAACAGGATCACCACTTTGTGCCCGGTCTTGACGACCCAGTCCTGCAACTTGACGAGCTCTGCCTGCATCCGGAACAGTTCCCGAAAGTAGCGCCGACGACTCTCCTTGTATTGCACCGAAGAGGTGTCCAGCGAACCGTCGGCCAGCTCGTCCAGATTGCGATCTTCAAGTTCCAGCTCAAACTCTTCGTCGTAGCCGTCAATCAGATCGCGTCTGATGCGCTGGACCAATTCATCATCCTTTGAGATCAAGCCGGACTCCTGAGTGAAATTGCATGCAGAGCGAACATAATAAGTATTTTTTGTGACGGCTGTGTGACGGTATTTGCTCCAATAGTGCACTTTGCATTTCGACCGATTCAGGCCGCACTCAATAAATGTCACATCACTGTCACATAAGCTACTTATATTCGTGGCACTGCTCCCAAAGTCATTTTCATTCAACTCAAAAGGTATTTCAATGAAAACCAGTTTCAAAGTTTCCTTCGTCAGCCTGGCGGGCGTCATTGCCATGTCCTGCGTCAACCTGGCCAGCGCACAAGAAATCACCGGTGCCGGGGCCAGCTTTCCGGCTCCAGTTTATTCAAAATGGGCGGCTGATTACAACAAGGCGACTGGGGTCAAGATCAATTACCAATCGGTAGGCTCGGGCGCTGGCATCAAGCAAATCGACTCCAAAACCGTTGATTTCGGTGCCTCCGATATGCCGCAAACCGACGAAGTTCTGAAGTCCAAAGGGCAGTTCCAGTTCCCGACCGTGATTGGTGGCACTGTGCCGGTGATCAATGTCAAAGGTATCGCGCCGGGTCAAATGAAACTGGATGGCCAACTGCTGGGTGACATCTACCTCGGCAAGATCACGCGCTGGAACGACGCCGCTATCAAGGCTTTGAACCCGACACTGGCACTGCCGGACGCTGCGATTGCGCCGGTGCGCCGTGCCGACGGCTCGGGCACCACATTCAACTTCACCAACTATTTGAGCCGTGTTCATCCCGAGTGGAAGGCCAAAGTGGGTGAGGGCACGGCTGTCAACTGGCCACTGGGTGCGGGTGGCAAGGGCAATGAAGGCGTGGCTGCGTTTGTCAGTCGTTTGCCGAACTCCATTGGCTATGTCGAATACTCCTACGCCAAGCAAAACAAGATGAGCTACACGCTCATGAAAAACCGGGATGGCGTATTCGTGACACCCAATGAAGAGTCTTTCAAAGCGGCCGCTGCCGGCGCCAACTGGAACCAGTCTTTTTATCAACTCATCACCGACCAGCCAGGCAAAAACGCGTGGCCCATTTCGACCGCAACATTCATCCTGATGCACCTGAAACAGGACAAGCCTGCCAATGCCACCGAAACTTTCAAGTTCTTTACCTGGGCGTTCAAGAATGGCGACAAAATCGCTGCCGATCTGGATTACGTTGCACTGCCGGATAGCGTGGTTGGCGCGATCGAAAAGGCTTGGGGCCAGGTCAAGGACGCTTCCGGCAAACCGGTGGCCCTGAAGTAATTTGCCGATTAGCTGAACTGGCAATGATCGGAAAAAACGGTGGCATCGACACTTCCGGCGCGTAATATGCAAATCAGCCAACCTGCAAGCTCTTCCGCAAAGGTTATGCCTCCTTCTTCTCAGCCAAAAACTGCCCGTTCCGGACCGTTGGTGGACCGCATATTTGGCTGGTTGGCCAAAGGTGCCGCCTATCTCACTTTGGGCATGCTGATTGCCATTTTGGTATCGCTGACCATCAGCGCCTGGCCCGCCATCAGCAAATACGGATTCGGTTTTCTAACCAGTACAACCTGGGATCCGGTGAAGGAAGATTTTGGTGGGCTGGTCATGATTTACGGCACGGTGATGACATCGCTGATCGCCTTGCTGATTGCAGTACCGGTGAGTTTTGGCATTGCGTTATTCCTGACAGAACTTTCCCCCGCCTGGCTAAAACGCCCGCTGGGTACTGCCATCGAATTGCTGGCTGCCATCCCATCGATTGTCTACGGTATGTGGGGCTTGCTGGTGTTCGGCCCGATATTGGCCACCTACGTGCAGCAGCCCTTGCAGTCCCTGTTTGCAGGTGTGCCTTACTTGGGCGCTTTTGTTTCCGGACCGCCGGTTGGCATTGGCATTCTTTCAGCCGGCATTATTTTGGCCATCATGATCATCCCGTTCATTGCGGCGGTCATGCGCGATGTTTTCGAAGTGACGCCCACCCTGCTCAAGGAGTCGGCTTATGGCTTGGGCGCTACCACCTGGGAAGTTGTCTCGACGGTGGTGTTGCCCTATACCAAGGCGGGTGTCATTGGCGGCGTTATGCTGGGTCTGGGGCGTGCCATCGGTGAGACCATGGCGGTCACTTTTGTCATCGGCAATTTCAACCAATTGGATTCACTGAGCTTGTTCCAGGCTGCCAACAGCATTACCTCGGCCTTGGCCAACGAATTTGCAGAAGCCGGAGAAGGCCTGCATCAAGCGTCTCTGATGTATCTTGGCCTAGTGCTGTTTTTCATAACGTTCGTGGTCTTAACCTTGTCCAAAATGCTGCTTTCACAGCTCAAGAAGGGTGAAGGGGTGAAGACATGAGTGCCAGTGAACTATTGATGAAGGCGGCCGCACTGGAGCAAACTCGCCAGTCCCGCTATGCCCGGCGCAAGCAAGTCAATCGGTTGGCATTGCTGCTGTCGTTGATGGCCATGGCCTTTGGACTATTCTGGTTGTTCTGGATTTTGTTCGAGACCATTCGTCTCGGCCTGGCCGGTCTGACACTCGACACGCTGACTCAAATGACGCCGCCGCCGAATGACGCCGGCGGCTTGGCCAACGCTATCTACGGCTCGTTTTTGATGGTATTGCTGGCTACCTTTGTCGGCACACCGATCGGCGTTATGGCGGGTATTTATCTCGCCGAGTTCGACACCCAAGGCTGGCTGGCGCAAGTGACTCGTTTCGTGAACGACATTTTGCTATCGGCGCCGAGCATCGTGATCGGACTGTTTGTGTACGCAGTGATCGTGACACGTTTCAAATCTTTTTCGGGTTATGCGGGCATCATGGCTTTGGCGCTGATCGTCATTCCGGTGGTCATTCGCACCACGGAGAACATGCTGCAACTGGTACCTGCCGGTTTGCGTGAAGCGGCCTATGCGCTGGGCGCCCCGAAGTGGAAAGTCATTGTGAGCATCACGCTGAAGGCCGCCCGCTCTGGTGTTGTAACCGGCATTTTGCTGGCGGTGGCGCGCATCGCCGGAGAAACTGCACCACTGCTTTTCACCGCGTTGAGTAACCAGTTCTGGACTTCGAGCCTGGGCGAGCCGATGGCCAGTTTGCCAGTGACGATTTTCAAGTTCGCCATGAGCCCTTATGAGAACTGGCAAAAATTGGCCTGGGCCGGTGTCTTCATCATCACGTTAGCGGTTCTGGGTCTGAACATTTTGGCCAGAGTGCTGACACGCAGCAAGTCCTGACCCAATTGCTGTTAAAAACGAATAAAGAGCCAACCATGAATACTGCTGTCGCTACCCCCGAGACGACCAAGATCGCCGTCAAAGGATTGAATTTCTACTACGGAAAATTTCGCGCGCTGAAAGACATCAACCTGGAAATTCCGGAAAACAAAGTAACTGCTTTCATTGGCCCGTCGGGCTGCGGAAAGTCAACCCTGTTACGCGTTTTCAATCGCATGTTCGAGTTGTACCCGGAGCAGCGTGCCGAAGGTGAAATTTTGCTGGACGGCGAAAATCTGCTGACCAGCAAGAAAGACGTAGCCCTGTTGCGCGCTAAGGTCGGCATGGTATTTCAGAAGCCGACGCCGTTTCCGATGTCGATTTATGACAACGTGGCGTTTGGTGTCAAGTTGTTTGAGTCCCTCAATACCACCGACATGGAAGAACGCGTTGAGTGGGCCTTGCGCAAAGCGGCTTTGTGGACGGAGGTCAAGGACAAATTGACGCAAAGCGGCTCCAGTCTGTCGGGTGGGCAGCAACAGCGCTTGTGCATTGCACGTGGCATCGCCATCAAGCCAGAGGTCTTGTTGCTGGACGAACCGTGCTCCGCGTTGGACCCGATCTCAACCGCCAAAATCGAAGAACTGATCACTGAGCTCAAGAGTGATTACACGGTGGTCATCGTGACGCACAACATGCAGCAGGCTGCACGCTGCAGCGATTACACCGCCTACATGTACCTTGGCGACCTGATCGAGTTCGGCTCAACCGAGCAAATGTTTTTCAAGCCGGCCAGCAAGGAAACGGAAGATTACATTACAGGCAGATTCGGATAACCTGCGGGACAGGCTGCGGCCTGCGATGTGAGCCGATCCTGTGCGCAACTGATTTAATGATTGAGGAGAGCAGCATGCCTGATAAACACCTTTCTACCCAGTTCGACAGCGAGCTCAGCGCGGTTTCGACCCGTGTCATGGAACTCGGCGGGCTGGTCGAGTCGCAGATCCGGCTGGCGATCTATGCCTTGTCGCAGTTCAGCGTCGATGTAGCCAATGAGGTTTCTGCCACCGAGAACCGTGTCAACGCGATGGAAGTGGATATTGACCGCGAGTTGTCCAGCATCATTGCGCGTCGGCAACCGACAGCGCGCGACCTTCGCCTGTTGATAGCGATTTCAAAAACCACCGCCAATCTGGAACGTGTCGGTGATGAGGCGGAAAAAATCGCCCGCATGGTGCGTTCCATTATCCAGAGTGGCTCACCTCGTTCCCTGCCCTCACTTGAACTCAAGGTGGCGGCCGACATGGCCTCAGGTTTGCTGCGAAAAGCGCTCGATGCCTTTGCCCGGCTGGATACCGCGGCGGCGGTTTCGATCCTCAAAGAAGACGATCTGATTGATCAGGAATTCAACGGTTTTGTCCGAAAGTTGATTACCTACATGATGGAAGACCCGCGCATGATTTCGCCGAGTCTGGATCTGCTGTTCTTGGCGAAATCGATTGAACGCATTGGCGATCATGCCAAAAACATTGCCGAATTCATCATTTATGTGGTCAAGGGTACCGATGTTCGGCATACCTCAATAGAGCAGATTGAATCGGTTGTGAAATGAGACATCAGCCAGGTGTCCTGATTGTCGAAGATGAGCCGGCCATTGCCGAACTCATTGCCGTCAATCTGCGTCACAACGGATTTCGCCCTACCTGGGCGATGGACAGTTCGTCGGCCCAATGTGAACTCGATGCAGTGTTACCCGATGTCATTTTGCTCGACTGGATGCTGCCCGGCGAGAGCGGTCTGGTGCTTGCCAAACGCTGGCGAGCCAATCCCCGCACCAAAGACGTCCCCATCATCATGCTGACTGCCCGCGGTGATGAGGCAGACCGTGTCACCGGACTGGACGCCGGTGCTGACGACTACATTGCCAAGCCGTTCTCCACCAAGGAACTGCTGGCCAGAGTTCGTGCCGTGCTGCGTCGGCGTGCTCCGCTGCAGGTTGGCGGCGTTGTTGCCATCGGAGCGCTGTCGCTCGATTCGTCAACCTACCGTGTCTCGTTCAAGGATCAAATGCTGAAGCTGGGCCCCACCGAGTTCAAGCTGCTTCATTACCTGATGAAGCATGCGGAAAGAGTCCATAGCCGTGCCCAGCTACTGGACAAGGTTTGGGGTGACCATGTTTTCATTGAAGAGCGTACCGTGGATGTACACGTCAAGCGATTGCGCGAGGCGTTGGGTGCCAGCGCCGGTCAAATGATAGAAACGGTTCGTGGCGCTGGTTATCGCCTGACGGCGCAATCAGCGTTGAACACTTCTTCGCAGACCGGCGCTTGATCACAAATTATCGAACTATTTTCTTGCAGCAGCCTTGATCTAACCATGTTCTGGCGAATCATCTCCTTTATTGCGTGTCAGTTTTTGGGCGGGATGGCTGGTTGGATAGCAGCGTCGCCGTCGCACAGTGTGATTGGTGAACTGGAAGGCATGGTGGCCGGCGTGCTGCTGGCTGGCGTGGCTTGGTTCCTGGTCGATTTATCCCGCGGTGGGCGCTTGTTGCTGTGGCTGCGCAGCGGTGATGTTTCAGATGTGGTGATGAGCCAAGGTTTGTGGGGCGAAGTGTCAGATCGGGTCAGGCGAATGATTCGAGCCAAAGAGCAGGCAACGCGTGAAATCGAAAAGCGCTTGCAGGACTTTCTGGCTGCGTTTCAGGCCTCTCCCAACGGCGTTGTGCTACTCGATTCGCATGGACAAATTGAGTGGTTCAACCAGATGGCCGCTGCGCATTTTGGCCTCGATGCACAGCGCGATATGCTGCAGCATATTGGCAACCTGGTTCGCGACCCCGGCTTTGCGAGTTATTTCGCAAGTCAGAATTATCTGGGCGAACTTGTGATGTCGGGGCGTGAGAACTCGCCCACCAGGCCGGTCAGGCTGTCGGTTCACCTGCACCCTTACGGCGCAGGCCGGTTGCTGCTGCTGTCGCGCGATGTCACTGCGCTGGAGCAAGCGGATGCCATGCGGCGCGATTTTATTGCCAACGTATCGCATGAAATTCGCACACCTTTGACGGTTTTGAGTGGGTTTGTGGACACCTTGCAGAGTTTGCCTCTAAACGCTCAGGAGCGCGAACGCTATCTGGCCTTGATGGCACAGCAGGCTGGGCGCATGCAAACACTGGTCAGCGATCTGCTGACACTTTCGCGGCTGGAGGGCAGTCCACCTCCCAGTACCTCTGACTGGGTGCAGGTGTCGACGCTGATGCACCAACTTGAGCAGGAAGGTCAGGCCCTGTCCACGGTGTTGAATATGGGCTCGGATCGTACGCAAAATCTGGCATTTGACTGCCCCCAGCAGGCCGAAATTGCCGGCGCTTTCAATGAGTTGCGCAGCGCGATGAGCAATCTCTTGAGCAATGCCATTCGGTACACACCGCCGGGCGGTGAAATTAAGGTGAATCTGGTTTTGCTGGCGGACGGTCGCGCTGAGTTCTCAGTGTCGGACACCGGGCCGGGCATCGCGCCGGAACATATTCCACGCCTGACCGAACGTTTTTACCGGGTTGATCACAGTCGTTCCCGCGACTCAGGCGGTACCGGTCTCGGTCTGGCCATCGTCAAGCACGTGTCACAACGTCATGGTGCCGAATTGAAAATTAAAAGCACGCTAGGCAAAGGTTCGATTTTCTCGATCACCTTTCCGCTCAGTCGTGTCAGAACCCCACTGGAAAGCGCAGTCGCCGCCTAGGGGTGGCGCTGCTAGCGGCGTTGGTAGATCAGCACGTCCTCGTCCCGGTCGGAAGGGTGACGTATGGTGCTGTGCAAGCCCCAGGCGGACATGTCAACTATTGCTGGTGGCGCCTTCAATGCGTCCTTGTTCACAAGTAGCCATGGGCAACTGGCTGCTTCTTTGAATGGTTTAAGCAGCAGCTGGCCGTGGAACCGAAATGCGGCGATCTGGCCGCGGCTCAGTTCGAGCACTTCAACGCAATTTGGCTGCTTTAAAACCACCATAGCGCGATGCACCAAGGGCGCATAGCTTCGCGCGAAATCAAGCAACGGCAACCAAAGCGTCATCAGCAGCAGCCAGCACAGCGCGGCCCCGCCGGCTGGCAGGACCAGGCTCTTCCAGATCGCCGCGCGATGCCTGCCGACCCGCCACTTCACCAGCCAGCCCCATGCCAGCGTCGCGGCCAGGGCGATGACAAATGGCGCGAAGGAAAAGCTGTGCTCAAACCCCGGTGCCAGCCGTGCAACGTTGGCGGCGGGTTGGTTCGGCACGCCGGTTTGCAAGGCGATCCAGACCACCCAGATGGTAAACGCACAACCGGAGAAAAATAGCAGCGTGAACCAGTCGATCAGGGCGGCAACATTTCGCCCCAGAGTTGGCAGGGCAAATGCGGCCAGCGCCGCAAAGGCAGGCAGTGCCAGCAACAGGGACCGGTCAGCCGAAGCGGTGGTCAGTGTGGCGCCCACTGCAACACCGACAAACCACAAAGGCAGTGCCAAGTGTCGGCTTGGAATTTTGCCCTGCATCAGTTGCTGGCGCCAACGCCACAGTGTCCACAGCGCCAGCGGCCAGGCTGGCCAGGTGAACCAAAGCAGCAAGCGCCCCAGACTGCGCCACTCAGCCCAGCTTGCCTCCGGTAGCTCAATGCGCCAACGCCACAAATCGAGCCAACTGGCGAGCACCGCCACCAGCACGGTCAGAGCCGCAATCCCAGCGGCCCAGTAAGGCCGGTAACGCAGTTCGTCGTGTCCCGGCGTTTCATCCAGCCAGTGAATCAGTGCGCCACCGCTGCCCAACAGGACTGCCATTGCAGGTGCCCCGGAAAGCGCCAGCCCTGCCAGACCCGCCAGCGCCCCGATGGCGGGCACCAGCTTGCGAAATGGCAGGGCGGCGAGCGCAAAAAAGGCCACCGCAGTAAAACACAGTTGAGCCAGCGCAGGGGTGGTTTCGTGTGACAGTTGGGCCAAACCCAAACAGGCTATGAATGCCAGCAGGCCGCCGTCTGACACGGCACGCGCGTAGTCCGGGGGCGAGGCTTCGCCGCCAAAGGCAAACGGCACAGGTTGTGCATCCGGGGTACGCGCCAAGTAGTAGGTGCCATACCAGGTGGCAAAAAGGGACAAGGTCAGCAACAAAACAAATGGGATGCGGGCGGCTACATCACTTGTCATCCAAGATGGTGCGAGCTGGATCGCCCAGGCGCCCAGCCAATAAGGCAGCAGCGCGTCAATCTCGGGCGGCAATCCAAGCAATTGCGGCGTTAGCCAGTGAGCACCACCCTGCGCCAGTTCGGCCATGTAACCGAAGGCCGTCATGTCGGCCTCCTTCCAGGGCTCGCGGCCAAAGAAGCCTGGTAGCACATAAGCGATGCAGAACAACAGCAGGGCCATGCGCGGCAGGCGGCGCACTGCGCCTTGCGCAACGATGGCGGGAGTGGGTTGATTCACGCTAGGGAACTGGAGGGAAATGAAAAAAGGCAGCTCGGTAACCCGGGCTGCCTTTTGGATGATAAACGTTTGTCAGTTTATTTCGCTGCGGTCTTGCCGAAACGGTTGCGGAAACGCTCAACGCGGCCGCCCATGTTGTCGACCGATTTTTGGGTGCCGGTGTAAAAAGGATGCGATTCGCTGGAAGTATCGAGCTTGTACAGCGGCAGATCGCGGCCGTCTTCCATCTTGATCATTTCTTTGGCGTTGGCACAAGAGCGGGTGACGAATTTGAAACCATTGGACAAGTCCATGAAGCAAATATCGCGGTAATTGGGGTGAATGCCTTCTTTCATATCTTCTCCATCAGTTGCGCTAGCCGCGACAGGCCCTTGAGCAAACCATTGCACAATTCGAAGCCCGACGTACTTATCGCGTAAAACCGGCAATTATAGCTCACCGACGCAGACCTCACGGGCACGGTGTGAGGCCAATTTTTCGACGGGCCGCCCCTAGAAAAATTAGCCCCCTCGGGGGGCAGCGACCCACGCAGTGGCGGAGCGTGGGGGCAATATTTCTATCCACCCCGGCGCATCATGTCGAAGAACTCGCTGTTGTTCTTGGTGGCGCGCATTTGCTTGAGCACCATTTCCATCGATTCAACTTCGTCCATGTTGTAGAGAAACTGGCGCAGGATGCGGGTCTTTTGCAGAATTTCGGGTGCCAGCAGCAGTTCTTCGCGCCGTGTGCCGCTACGGTTGAGCTGGATCGACGGAAACACGCGCTTTTCGTAGAGGCGACGGTCCAAGTGGATTTCGGAGTTGCCGGTGCCCTTGAATTCTTCAAAAATAACCTCGTCCATGCGGCTGCCGGTATCGATCAGGGCGGTGGCGATGATGGTCAGTGAACCACCTTCCTCTACATTGCGGGCGGCGCCCAGAAAACGCTTGGGCCGTTGCAGCGCATTGGAGTCGACGCCACCGGTCAGCACCTTGCCGGAGGAGGGCACCACGTTGTTGTAGGCACGTGCCAGCCGCGTGATGGAGTCCAGCAGAATTACCACGTCTTTTTTCAGCTCGACCAGGCGCTTTGCGCGTTCGATCACCATCTCGGCCACATGCACATGGCGGGCCGCCGGTTCGTCGAAAGTGGAAGCGATCACTTCGCCTTTCACCGTGCGCTGCATTTCAGTCACTTCTTCGGGGCGCTCGTCGACCAGCAGCACCATCATGTGGATCTCTGGATAGTTGGCGCTGATGGCGTGGGCGATGTGCTGCATCATCACGGTCTTGCCGCTCTTGGGCGGGGCTACCAGCAGGGCGCGCTGGCCTTTTCCGATGGGCGCGATGATGTCAATGATGCGCCCGGTGATGTTTTCGTCGCTCTTGATGTCCTGCTCAAGCTTCATCTGCACCTTGGGGAACAGCGGCGTCAGATTCTCGAACATCACTTTGTGCTTGTTGTCCTCCGGTCCGCCACCGTTGACCCGGTCCAGCTTGTTCAGGGCAAAGTAGCGTTCGCCGTCTTTCGGCGTGCGCACTTCGCCTTCGATCATGTCGCCGGTGTGCAGGTTGAAGCGGCGCACCTGGCTCGGACTGATGTAGATGTCGTCTGTCGAAGCGGTGTAGCTGGTGTCCGGGCTGCGCAAAAAGCCAAAACCATCCGGCAAAATTTCCAGTACGCCGTCGGCGATGATCTGCTCGCCGGTGCGGGCGCGCTTTTTGATAATGGCGAACATCAACTCCTGCTTGCGCATGCGGCCGGTGTTTTCAATCTCAAGCTCTTCGGCTTGCTTGAGGACTTCCGACACGTGCAGTGCCTTGAGTTCGTTTAAGTGCATGGAGTGGCTAACTAGGGAGTTGAACGAAATGCAGGGGAGGTAGGGTGTGAGGTGGATTCACATCCACAACCTCAAGGTTTGAAACCGGGAACTCGAACCAACTCAGGGGAAGTTGGTGAACTGACGTGATTATGACAGGAAAAATGTGAAGAAAAGTCATACCGGGTCAGGCCCGGTATGAAAGCTGGCAATCAGGCTAATTGCTGGTCGATAAAGGCAGTCATCTGCGCCTTGCTCATGGCGCCAACTTTGGTGGCTGCCAACTGACCGCCCTTGAACAGCATCAGCGTCGGAATGCCGCGAATGCCGAATTTGGCCGGGATGTCGCGGTTTTCGTCCACATTCATTTTGGTAACCTGCAACTTGCCTTCATAGGTGGTGGAAACTTCGTCGAGAATGGGCGCGATCATCTTGCAGGGGCCGCACCACTCGGCCCAGTAGTCCACCAGCACCGGCACGGTGGATTGCAGGACATCGGCTTCAAAAGACGCGTCAGACACATGTTTGATAAGTTCGCTGGCCATAATTTTTCCTAGAAGTGATCGGTACAGGTAAAGTGGGGAAATTGTGACAGAAACCAAGCCCTATGCCCGATTGCCAGTTGCCTATGGCTGAGATAGAAAAAAAACATCATGTTGAGCAGGCGTGGGACCGAGTCATGGGCCAGCTACGTCTCGAAATAGACCGTCGTCAGGTTCATCCGTCACGCACCGTGGTGTTGTTGCCCTACGCCCAACTCATTGGGGAAGCCCGTAACGCCTGGTTGAGGGGGTGCGGGGGCGCGCAGACGGCTGCACATTTTCTGCCGCGCTTTGAGACGACCATGAATTGGACCCGCAGTCTGGGTGGTTTTGAGCCGGGTGGCGATGATTTGCGTCTGGACGCTGGGCGCGACGTCTTGACAGCGGCTTCGTTGCTGTCGCGCGCTGGGTTGTCCGCACAGCAAAACGTGATGGCAGGTCGCCTGGTGGAAGCGGCCTGGAGTCTGGCTCGCATTGCGGCGGCGGTGGCGCCGACCGAGCGCTCGCAGTGGGGCACCCGGTTGGGGGCAACGTTGACCTCGGGCCTGGACGACCCGGTGCTGGCGCTGGAAGCCGCAATCGCCCGCATCGCGCTGGCCTGGGCGGCAAGCTCGAGTTACGCGTCCGATCCGGTTTTTTCCGCGACACCTGATTTGCTGGTGGTGCTGGAAGGTTTTCAGGTGGAACCGCTGGCGCTGGCATTGCGGCAAGCGTTGGGTGATAAAGCCGTGGCGCTGGCTTTGGATGTAACACCAGGTTTGGACAGTAGCGATGGCGTGTGGGCACTGCACGCCGCTGTCGACGGCGAAGACGAGGCACAGCGCACTGCGGCTTGTGTGCTGGCGCATCTGGCTGCCGGACGCGCTCCAGTGGGCCTGGTGGCGCAGGACCGGGTCCTGACGCGCCGGGTACGCGCCATGCTGGGCGAGTGCGGCGTGGCACTGCGGGACGAGACTGGCTGGACCCTGTCGACCACCCGGGCTGCCGCCTCGCTGATGAGCCTGCTGCGGGCACAAGTGCCGGATGCGTCGACCGATGCGGTGCTGGACTGGATCAAGAATGCAGCGGCTTTTGACCCGCAGGCTGTGACGCAAGCCGAGATTGCCTGGCGCCGCATGGGTGCGCGCGACTGGCACTCAGTGCCGCCCGACGATGCGCTGGCACAGCAGGTGCAAGCCTTGCGACATGCTCTGCAATCCGGGCGGCCACTGACGCGCTGGCTGGCGGATCTGCGCCGCGCTTTGCTTGGCGCCGGTCAGTGGGCTGGCTTGCTGCAAGACCCGGCCGGCCAGGTGGTGCTGGACGCCCTGCGTCTGCGCGACGGTATGGAAGTCGAGTTTGCCGACTTCACGGAGCGCACAAGTCAAAGCGAGTTCATCGCCTGGGTCAGCCAGACTCTTGAGGATATGAGTTTTTCGCCGCAGCACCCGGCCGACCCGCAAGTCATCATTCTTCCGCTAAGTCAATTGCTGGGACGTCCCCTGGCGGCTGTGGTGCTGCCCGGCTGTGACGAGCAACGACTGCCGGTGTCACCGGAGCCGCCCGCGATGTGGACTCCGACTCAGCGTGCCTTGCTGGCACTGCCTTCACGCGAACAACTGGGCGCAGCCGCACGGGCCGGTTGGCATTACGCTTTGCGGTTCCCCCATATTGACCTGCTGTGGCGTTCAAGCGAGGGCGGCGAGAAGCTGATGGCCAGTGGCTTTGTACAAGAACTGCGCTTGCGGCAGGCTCCCGAACTCGCCATCGACCCGTGCCCGTTGCGCGCCGTCAAAGCGCAGCCCTGCGTCATGCCTGCGCCGCCGGGTAATGCCCTGCCGCTGACCAGACTGTCAGCCACTGCCTATGAAGATCTGCGCCGCTGCCCGTACCGATTTTTTGCACTGCGTTTGTTGAAACTGCAAGAATCGGACGAGTTGGACAGTGAGTTGAGCAAGCGCGACTTTGGAAACTGGTTGCACAGTGTTCTCAAAGTTTTTCATGAAACCTTGAAGCAGGCGCCGACGCCCGACATGGCGCTGCGCTTGGAGTTGATCAATGCCGCCGCTGAACAAGTCACAGGTTCGCAAGGCTTGTCAAAAAGTGAATTCCTGCCCTTCACCGCCGCCTGGCCGCGTGTGCGTGAGGGTTATTTGCAATGGCTCATCGAGCACGAAGCCAGCGGTGCCACCTTTGTTGCCGCAGAAGAGTGGAAAGAAATACCGCTGGGCCGCTTGAGCCTGGTCGGCAAGATCGACCGTATTGACCGGTTGGCCGATGGCAGCGCGTTGGTGATCGACTATAAAACCGAGGCTCGCACGACCACCCATCAACGCATCAAGGAGTCGCTGGAAGACACCCAACTCGCCTTCTACGCCGCTTTGCTGACCGATGACACATTGGCTGCAGCGTACGTCAATGTGGGAGAGAAAGATGCCACCAAAAGCTTTGCGCAGGCCGATATCGTGGCCTTGCGCGATCAGCTGCTTGAGAGCATTGAGGTCGACATGGCGCGCATCGCCGGGGGACAACCGATGGCGGCGCTGGGCGAAGGTAAAGCCTGCGAGTTTTGCGCTGGGCGGGGCTTGTGTCGGAAAGATTTCTGGGAAAGCACGCGCGCGGGAACAAACAATGTCTAGTTCCCAGCCCCTGCCTGCCTACCAGCACAACGGCCAGCTGGTTAGCGCCGAAGCCTTTTACAAAATAGCCTGCGACCCGAGGCGCAGCGTGGCAGTGGAGGCCTGCGCCGGCGCCGGAAAAACCTGGATGCTGGTGTCGCGCATTGTGCGTGCGCTGCTGGACGGAGTGAACTTGCAGGGTGGGCAGGGACGTTTGCAACCGCATGAAATATTGGCCATCACCTTCACCAAAAAGGCGGCCAGCGAGATGCGTGAGCGCTTGTACAAATGGCTGGCCGAGTTTGCGCAAGCTGATCAAGAAACGTTGATCAAAGAGTTGCGGGATCGCGGTGTCGCAATGGCTGCCGATATGCAGTTGCCGTCCAGCTTGCCGGAGCACCTGTCAGAGTTGTATCAAAGCATTCTCGCCAGTGGCCGCCAAGTGCAGGTGCGTACCTTTCACGGATGGTTTGCTGCCTTGTTGCGTGGCGCACCGCTGGCCGTGCTGCAGCAAATGGAATTGCCCGCCAGCTATGAGTTACTGGAGGACGATGCACCGGCCAAGGCGCTGGTGTGGCGGCGTTTTTATGCAGTGCTGGCGGCACCTGCTGCTCCCGGCCCGCACCTCAAGGCCGACTTTGAGGCGGTGGTGTTTGAATATGGCCGCTCGCAGACTGAAAAAGCCTTGCAGACTGCGCTGGATAAACGCACCGAGTTTGCCCTGGCCGATGCGCATGGCGTGGTCGATCGATCAGTGCAACCCTTTGGTGATCAGTATCCCGAGTTTGCCGGTCTACAGACGCCCGATGACTATCTGCTGGCACCGTCGCAACGCTGGCAATGTCTGATGGATGCAGCCAAGGCGCTGAGCCGAGCCGGTGCAAAAACGTTTGCCGCCAAAGGCCTTGAGCTTGAAGCAGCGCTTTTGGGCGGCGATCTGACGGCTGCGTTCAGTGCCCTGCTGACCAAGGAGGGCACGCCGCGCAAGTTTGGTGACAAGTTGCTTGGCATTGAGCTGGTGCGTGACGCTCAAGGGCTGTTGCTGCCCGTGCTGGCCGCCAGAGCGCAACATGCGGCCTGGATTTACCAGCAGCGCATGGCTCGACTCAGCCGCATGTTGCTGAAAGAGTTTGCGGCCCTTAAGCGCGATCGCGGTTGGGTCGACATGAACGACGTGGAGCGTGCTGCCCTGGTGATGCTGGGCGACCCGGTGCTGTCGGGTTGGGTGCAGGAGCGCCTCGACGTCCGCATCAAACACCTGCTGATTGACGAGTTTCAGGACACCAATCCACTGCAGTGGCAGGCATTGCGGGCCTGGCTCAGCGGCTACGCCGGTGCTGGTGGAGGTGCTAGCGGGGGCATCGGTGCCACCGCGCCCAGCGTCTTCATCGTGGGCGATCCGAAGCAAAGCATTTACCGCTTTCGCCGTGCCGAGCCCCAGGTCTTCAGAGCGGCAAAAGACTTTGTGCGAGATGCCCTTGGCGGTGATTTGCTCAGTTGCGACCACACCAGGCGCAACGCCACAGAGGTCATTGCTGCCGTGAACAACGCCATGGGCGAGGCTTGTGCAACCGATGGCTATGCGGGCTTTCGTGCACACACCACCAGTTCTTCGGAACTGGGTGCGGTGTGTAAATTGCCACCAATCCTGCGATCAGCACGGCAAGCGAATGCGACACCAGATGGCGACGATGTGTCTGCTGAGGTGGCCCCTTGGCGCGACAGCCTGACGACGCCGCGTGAAGTGCCGGAAGATACGCTGCGCACGTTGGAGGCGCGGCAGGCGGCGCGCTGGATTGCACAGCAACTCGCAGGCCTGCCAGCCTCTGAGGTTATGGTGCTGTCGCGCCGGCGTTCCGCTTTGTTGCCGTTGCAGGACGAGTTACGCAAGCTGCACATTACAGTCCAGATTGGTGAAAAAACCGAGTTGATCGATTGTTGCGAAGTGCAGGATATGGTCGCCTTGTTGGACGTTCTGGTGTCGCCCCAGAATGATCTGTCATTGGCGCGCGTGCTCAAGTCACCCTTGTTTGACATGCAGGACGATGCTCTTGTGCAGCTCGCCCTGGCACAGCGCAAATTGAATGTGATCTGGTTCGAGCTGCTGAAACTGACGACCCTGACGACGCTGATGACGTCGGATGGACGCGAGGTGAGCGCTTGTTTGACGCGCTGGAAGGCATGGGTCGACCAATTGCCACCACACGATGCGCTGCAGGCCATCTATACCGACGGCGATGTACTGGTGCGCTTTGCCGCTGCCGCACCGGCCACACAGCGTGACTCGGTGTTGACCAATTTGCGCTCGCTGCTAGGTGTATCCTTGCAGATGGGAGGCGGACGTTTCGCCACGCCCTATGCTTTTGTTCGCGCACTCAAGGCCGGTGGCGTTCTGGCATCTGCAGCCGTCAATCCGAACGCTGTGCGCCTGCTCACTATCCACGGTGCGAAGGGGCTTGAGGCGCATAGCGTGCTGCTGCTGGACACTGACACCCCGCAGCGCAATGCCGAGACCATGGGTGTGCTGGTGGACTGGCCAGGTGAAGCAAGCTGGCCAGAAAAATTTGTCTTCCTGACCAGCGAAAGCGAGCCACCTGCGTGTGCCGTGCCGACACTGGTTGCTGAGCGACTGGAGCGCCAACGTGAAGAACTCAATGCCTTGTATGTGGCCTTGACGCGGGCTCGGCACACCTTGACGATTTCGAGCATTGAAGCCTATCGAACGGCAGAGCGTAGCTGGTGGCAGCGCCTCTCCAGCTTGGCGCTGGAAGTGACGTTGGACTCACGCACCGCATGGACTGCCGCGCCAGCCGGCGCGACGTCCAATACCGACCACGCTTTTTACATCAAAGAACTCCCACTCTTACCCCTGAAGTATGCGCACACGACTGTAAGGGTCGAGGAAAAAGTGGATCAAAACGGTAACACGGAGAACCTGGACGTCACGCCAGCCCGTATCGGCAAGGCGATGCATCGTCTGCTGGAATGGGGTGATGTGTCGCCTCACAACGTGGCAGCCGCAGCGCGCGAGTTTGAACTCACGCCGCAGCAGGGTACGCAAGCCGCCGCCATGGCGGGGCGCATCTTGCAGGGTGAGGGCGCCTGGGCCTGGGACCAGACAGCGGTTGGCTGGCACGGCAATGAAGTCGAGCTGATGTACCAGGGCGAGCTGCTGCGGCTGGACCGGCTGGTGCAGCGCAAAGATGCCGGCTGCGCAGGCCAGTGGTGGGTGCTGGATTACAAATCGGGTCAGGCGCCGCAGGAAGAACCGGAGTTGGTCGCGCAGTTGCGACGCTACCGGGACGCAGTGCAGGGCATTTACCCGGACGACGTCGTGAAGGCGGCGTTTCTGAACGGGCAGGGAGTCTTGATCGAACTGGCGGATGCTTCATGAAAAAAGTGATTGTGGTGGGCGGCGGCCCGGCTGGTCTGATGGCCGCTGATGTGCTCTGCAATGCAGGTTTGACGGTGCACCTGTATGACGCTATGCCCTCGGTGGGACGCAAGTTTTTGCTGGCCGGCAAGGGCGGAATGAATCTGACCCACTCTGAGCCACTTGACGTTTTCGCCTCTCGCTATGGGCAGCGGCGCCAACAGATTGAACCCTTGTTGCAGCGTTTTGGCAGCACACAGGTACGTGCCTGGGCCAAGACACTGGGGATTGAAACCTTTGTCGGCAGTTCGGGGCGGGTCTTTCCCACCGACCTGAAAGCGGCGCCGCTGCTGCGTGCCTGGTTGCATCGCCTGCGGCATCCGGCGCATGGACCGGGCGTGCAGTTTCATATGCGCCATCGCTGGAGCGGTTGGCGTGCTGACGGCGTCGACGGTACTCACCTGAGTTTCGATACCGTCGATGGTCCGGTTCTGATCCAAGCGGATGCCGTCGTACTGGCGCTGGGCGGTGCCAGTTGGGCGCGGCTGGGTTCCGATGGTGCCTGGGTGCCATGGCTGCAGGCGCGAGGCGTGGCGGTGGCGCCGCTGCTGCCCAGCAACTGCGGTTTTGATGCCCAAGGTGGCTGGAGCGAACATTTCGCCAGCCGTTTTACCGGTCAACCCTTCAAATCGGTAGCGATCAATCTGACCACCTCGCAGGGCGGCAGCTTTCAGCGCAAAGGTGAATTTGTGGCCACGGCCACGGGCGTCGAGGGCAGTCTGATTTACGCCGCGTCCAGTCTGCTGCGAGACGACATCATTCGTCTTGGGCAAGCTACATTTCAACTGGATTTGCTGCCTGACCTGTCGGCCGCGCGCGTGCTGGCCGAAGTACGCCACCCGCGCGGCTCGCGCTCACTTTCCAGCCACCTTAAAAGTCGCCTTGGCATTGAAGGCATCAAGGCCGCCATGCTGCACGAGCGCCTGGACAAGACGCAAATGAGCGACCCCGACCAACTTGCTATCGCCATCAAGGCGCTACCCATCACCCTGGCGGCAACACGACCGATGGATGAAGCGATCAGTACGGCGGGTGGCGTGAAATTTGAAGCGATGGATCAAAACCTGATGCTGATGCAATTGCCGGGTGTATTTTGTGCTGGCGAGATGCTTGACTGGGAGGCGCCTACTGGTGGTTATCTGCTGACCGCTTGCCTGGCCAGCGGCAAGCGGGCCGGTCAGGGAGTGTTGGCCTACCTGGGCGCCAGCTAGCGTCGTGACATGGGATGACGGTTGGCAGGCCAAAATTTAGACATTGGTAATTGAGGTTGTAACAATCCGTCACGTTGCAGTTTCAGGCATCCGCTATTGCTGCCCATGAAGCCGTGTGACACCTCACCCATAACCCTGTTGGCAACGATACTTCAGGTAACAAAGGCCCCGACTTGCTTACTACTTTGTTGCCAGCGATAGCCCCCGAGTTGAATATTTCGTGTGATAGTGGTTTCACGTTTAAAAGAGAACTTCTTGAAGCCATCCTTCACGGCCCTTCTGCTATTGGTTGCTGTCGTCTCCCAGGTGTCATTCGCTCAGGAGGCTGGCCGGTTGCCGCCGCGTTATGCCAGTCTATCCGCGACGCCAACGAATTCCGACAAGGTGCTGCTGTCGGAGGTCGACAACTCCATCAAGGATATCGAGTCAAACCTAAAAGAATATTTTGTCGCTTTTGATTCCCGCCACGACAGCAATCGCAAGCGTGTCGGACTTCCGCTGACATCTTTTGCGGACGGAATGTTCAGCGTCGCCTTGGACATCTCTGGAAGAAGCCTGATGGCGCAATGGAAAATCGCGCAATCCAGCGCCTATGGCAACAAAATCAGCTATCACGCTTACCTGGGTGAATCCGGCATGGTGAACTTTGCCGTCAGCACCCATTTTTGATGACTTGCAACGCGATTTAGTTCAGTTCGACCCGTTTTGAACGCGATGGTTTCACAGGCAGTCATTTGATTCAGCACGTGTTGAGGACGTGCTACATCCAGTTCGCATCAACTCCCTGGCATCCTTCAAACTGGTGGAGACATTGGACGACAGCGTTGCAATGTCAGAAGGAAGATTGATTGCATTCCAGTCCAGTCAAGGCAAGTGAGATAGGTTCCATGGGTGACAATAGTTTGATCGCCTGCTGCTTGCCGATAGTGGACAGTTTTTCAACTACGATGGCAAGCAACTACCTTGGTAATGCTGTCATGCTGAAAGTACAAATTGATCACCTGGTCGTCGTGGCACAGACGCTGGAGCTTGGCGTGCAGTGGTGCGAGGACAAGATGGGCGTCACGCCCGGTCCTGGCGGCGAACATGCGCTGTATGCAACCCATAACCGATTGTTCAAGATTGCGTCACCGGCCAACCCACTGGCGTATCTGGAAATCATCGCGATCAATCCTGCTGCCAAATGGCCAATGAATGCGCTCAACAGGCGCTGGTTTGACATGGACGACGCGACGCTGCAGGCTGCTGTCGCCATCGAACCGCGCTTGGTGCATTTTGTTGCCAATACAAGCGACATCCGGGCCGCTGGTACCGCTTTGCAGGCGCATGGCATCGACCGCGGGCCGGCGGTGCAAGCCAGCCGACATTCACGCCGTGGCTTGCTGCAATGGCAAATCACGGTGCGCCAGGATGGGCAACGACTGTTCAACGGCGCGCTTCCAACCTTGATTCAATGGGGTAAAGCAGATGACGTCGAGCCACTGCGATTGCACCCCAGAAACAGCCTGGCACGTTCCGGCGTTACGCTGCAAGGAATTGCCGTCACGCATCCCGCGGCCGTCAAGCTGCAAGCCGCTTACGAGGCGATCGGTCTCGCGGGTATTGCAGTTGCACAAGGCCCGGCCAACATCATTGCAACCCTGCACACGCCCAAGGGCGTCGTCAGGCTTGAGAGCCACGGAATTTGAAGTTTCGGCGCTTTGTTGCTCAGCCTTGCACACTCTCTTAACCTTACGCTCGATAGCCTAGCAATCTTGCTGGCAGGTACAGCAGAGTTTTGACTAACGCCAGCACTGCACCGACTCCGATACCCACCAGTGCCAGCGGGATTGAAAGCAGCCAGACGATCGGCCAGAGCACGAGCGCCAGCACGGCCAGTGGCCAGCACAACGCAAGCAGGATCAACCAGCCGATCAAAAGTAATAGCGTCTTCACAGACTCAGGACTGATGGGCCACAATCGTGACCGCATCCAGTGTCAGCACGGCTGGTGCTTGCCCCGGGTTGGCGACAATGCCTTGTTGCGCCGCCGTATTGAACGTCCAAAGCAAGCTGCCGTTAAGGGCAGCCGCAATCAACACTGCGAGCATCATTCCGGCAAAACGGGTTGTGCGACTTGTATCCATGTTTTCTCTCTAATTCCAGGCCACCATGGCCCGATGAAGAGAATGTAGGCGTACCGGACTTGAACTGCACGTGCAATGCGATGGAGTGCGTTATGGCGAGATAGTCCGGGTAAATTCAGTGACAGGCTGGGCGTCAAAAAGGATCTGTCGACAGTGGTAGACACTGTGCGACCCACAATAGTG